>Ga0214919_10000439_pt1 | contig 71079 bp, 69 predicted proteins | sample LL1503_MetaG_FD_177994 | JGI IMG/M metagenome (GOLD analysis project Ga0214919, IMG submission 177994) | Freshwater microbial communities from Lake Lanier, Atlanta, Georgia, United States - LL-1503 | ecosystem: Environmental > Aquatic > Freshwater > Lake | place: USA: Georgia | collected... | reverse complement strand
GCGCTTAGCATATCTGACGGTATCACTTCGTAGCCTTTGTTTCAGGCTGGCCGAACAAACGCTCAGCATTGCGGTAAGCGATGTTTTCTGCAACGGGTTGAGGCAAAGTCGACAGCCAATTTCGAGCTTCGGATGTCAGTGATTTCACTTCTGTCCAGCGCGATGGTACCCAAGTGTCTGATCCGTAGACAAAGCGATCTGGGAATTGCATCAGCAATGCGCGCCATTCGGCGGATAGACCTCCACTAACCCCCGACCGATACGATAATTCTCCATACAAACGCGGATAACGATTGAGTAACTGTGATACCCGTTCAACGGGTTCTCCCATGCCTGTGTGTGCCCACAAAATTTTTGCTTTAGGATCGAATGCAAATAGTTTTTCAATCGCGTCTGCGTCGGAATGTGCCATGAGCCAAAGTCCGTGCTTTGCCGCGAGCTCGACTAACTCACGCATCACCGGTGTATCGACTTCATTTCCATCAACATGAAATTCTCCTATTCCGCGATAGATACCGCGTGTGAGCTCTTGCTCAATGAACGGCACCGTCTGGGGATCTTTGTACCAGGTGCTCCGTTCTTCGTTCCAAGTCGCGAGGTCACGGGTCTTCCGGTATGGACGAAGGAAAGGAATGAAGCGGTCCGGATAAGCAGCATATAAAGCTAGGGTACCGTCGTTCGGCGTACTGGAAAGCAGCGCAGCACGTATACCTGACGACTTGAGAATCTCCATCGCTGCAACAGGCGTATAAATCGAGGTCGCGCCGACGCTGAAATGTATATGACTATCAAACAGCGGTTGGGGATCTAGCGCACTGGCGTTTGTGGCCGATAGTAGCAATGCAGCACCAATTACTTGAGCGCCTCTGAGCGCGATAAGGAAGATTGACACGTAGATTTACCTTTTGATCAATGCTTGTCATGAACCTTAAATGAATGGCTATTCGCGGTTTTCTACCTGCCACAAGATCATACCCTTTAGATGCTCTTTAAGGCCGTTGATGGGTAAGGTCAGATCGATTCCACCCCGGGCCACCAAGTATGCGAAGCCCTCGTTAGCGATAACGGGGGCTTTTTGTTTTTGGGCGCTCGATCGTCAAAGTCCAGCGCAAGGACTGGAAAGTGGTTACAACTGGTTCAAGCGCACTCAACTTCGATTGGTTGATCTAAGATTGGACAAACCGTAAGCTTTTACGTACCCTCAAAAAAAGGAGTCAAATCATGTCAACAATCACTGCAAGTGAAGCCAGAGCCAGTTTGTACCGTTTGATTGATCAAGCGGCTGAGTCACACAAGCCAATAATGATCTCAGGCAAACGAGCTAATGCTGTTTTGATTTCCGAAGAAGATTGGAGTGATATTCAAGAAACGCTTCATCTACTTACGATCCCGGGCTTGCGAGAATCGATTAAGGATTCCATGACCGAGACTCTTGCTAAAAGCAAAAAGGCACTGAAGTGGTGACTGGGAATTTGGTTTATTCCAATTACGCTATCCAAGATGCAAAAAAACTTTCGGCGGCAGTATTAAGGGATAAAGCCTAGGTATTACTTGATATTTTGGAGATAGATCCACTTCAAAATCCTCCGCCTTATGAAAAGCTGGTTGGCGATTTAAAAGGGACTTATTCACGCAGAATTAACATACAACATCGCCTAGTCTATGAAATTTTTCGTAAAGAAAAGATCGTTCGTATTTTGAGAATGTGGACTCATTACGAATAAAGAAAATTTATACGATGCTTAGAATCAGCATCAAACATCATCAGCCCGTTCGGTTCCGTCCCGGGCCCTCAAACACATCAAATTACCTACTTCGCTAACTGCCCCTAAGAGACACTGCCGTCTCAGCCATCACCATCTCAGCGCTACGATATTTTTCTGCCATGGCCCGTTCATGCGGCGTGCTAATTTGTGCCTGCATATAAGCACCCAATCCTCGAGCCCGTGCGACGATATAGTTGCCGCTCGTAAGCCGAGCTGTTTGATACCTATCGAGCGCGGTGCTCAAGTCATCATGGGCTGTCAGCTCCCGCACCAACGACCTTGCATCTTCCGCCGCTTTAGTGACACCCATGCCGACGTGGGGACGCGCAACAAAAGCGGCATCGCCCAATAGTGCGATTCGACCAAAGGCAAGCTGATTGGATTCGAGATCAAACACAGGCTGAAAAAATAAATGCTCAGTTTTTTCAATCATTTCAGCAAATTGCGGCGCTAGTACCTTTCGCGCTGCAGCGCGGGCGTGAGCCAGATGGTGTGCTTGAATTAACGGCGGCGGTATGCCATCAGGCCAGATTTTTCCAGTGGCATCCGTCACCATGTCACGCAAGGTAGTCGCTTCATCAGCGGGGCGATACCAAACAAAGTTATAGCGACGCTTACCTGGCTCAACAGTGTTATTTTTACCGGCAACAGGGTAAGCAATCATTTGCTCATGCTCGGGCAAACCAAACGCAAAATACGGAAACATTTCTTTCAAGGCGCGATCGGATAAAACTGATTCTTCTACCATGCCGCGCCAGGCAATATAGCCTGCGTATTGTGGGCTGGCGTTTGCTACTAATGTCTGGCGCACAATTGAACGCAGGCCGTCGGCGGCAATAAGTAAATCTGCGCTAACGCTTTCGCCATCGGCAAACTGGGCAGTTACGCTATTCGAGTCTTGATCAAACGTGCTTAGGATTTTGCCGGCGTGATAGCGTTCTGCAGGAAAAGCGGCACTCAACAATGCAAAAAGCCGACCCCATGCGGTCAAAATTTGCGGGTAATGCAAAGTGCCGATTCGGCTTCCATCAGTATTCAGGGTAATGCGTTCTTGGACTTGAATGCCCAAAGAAGCATCGACAACCACACCCGCTTCACGCAGTGCGTCTAATAACTCAGGATGCGTGACAATACCAGCGCCGCGGCTTTCGAGTTCGGCTGCGACTTGCTCATAGATGTGTACATCCCATCCAGCACGAAGCAATAGATTTGCTGCAAACAGTCCTCCTATGGAGCCGCCAATGACGATCGCTTTTTTAGACGGATTCATTGGTCTGGTCGTTTGATACTGGCTGCTTAACTTCGTTCGCCGGGTAGTTCAATTCAATCGTGATGCCCGAGGGATCTTCAATGAAAAGTTGGTGCAACCCCAGACCCGGTACCGTGCGCTCTCGGTAAGGCACGCTGTTGTCTTTCAGGCGGCGGTGCATGTCGGACAAATCACTGGCGATGAAGGCAATGTGATCAACCGCGGCGCTTCCATGAAGCGAGCTTTCATCTTTGTCGCCTAAATAGGCTTTGAGACCATCGGGGTCATTTTTATCGATGCCGATTAAATGCACCACACCAAAGTCAGCTTCGTCGCCGCCCTGATAAAGCCAGATGCCGGGAAAAGGAAACGCAGGGCGAAAGCCCACTTGAAATCCCAGTATCTCGGTATAAAACTTTTTAGATAATTCCAGTTCCGTGGTCCGCACCGAAAAATGCGCCAGTTTTTTCAGAGCCATATACGATCCTAGTTATTAATTGAGAAGGTCACTGGAATCGATGCCGATAATCGACTCATCGATTTAATTACTGATAAACTCTACTGATTGTATGAATAAGATATTACCTGTTTTTTAGATTGCACTTGTTATAAGTCTGTTTTATTCCCTCGCTTGACGCTCTTTAAGGATTATTTATGTCGACATTATTTTCGCCTATGGATTTAAAAGGTCATGCGCTGCCTAACCGCATTGCTATGGCGCCATTAACTCGTTGCCGCGCTGGTGATGGCGATGTGCCTCAGCCTATCTCCGCTGTGTATTACGCACAGCGTGCTTCAGCCGGAATTTTAGTTAGTGAAGCGACCAATGTGACACCAAAATCGTGTGCGTTTGAAAAGGCACCGGGTATTTACAGCGATGCGCAGGTAGCTGGCTGGAAAGTGATAACTGATGCAGTGCATAAAGCCGGTGGACGAATTTTTATGCAACTTTGGCATTGCGGTCGTGTTGGCTCGGAAGCTATCTTGAATGGCGAAGCACCCTTGTCACCTTCTGGGGTTAACGATGACCTAGGCTCCTTGCAAGTTTATGGTCTGATGGCTAACGGCCGCTATGCGCAAATCGCCGCAACGCCGTCACGCGCAATGACTCTCGCAGAAATTGAAGAGACCATCGCAGACTATGCAAAAGGGGCCGTCAATGCAATTAAAGCAGGTTGTGACGGTGTAGAGATCCATGCGGCCAACGGTTATTTGCCGCACCAATTTTTATCCGCTACATTAAATCAGCGCACTGACAAATACGGCGGCAGTTTGCAAGGGCGTCTGCAGTTTTTGAAAGAAGTGATCGAAGCAATTTTAGCCAAAGTGGATGCATCGAAAGTTGGTATTCGCATTTCGCCTTTTGCCGGCTACAACAATACACGCGACCCGAATGCCAAAGAGACTTACACCGCCGTTGCGAAAATGGTCGAATCCTATGGCTTAGTTTATCTGCATGTGGCAGACACTAACGCGTGGGGTGGTACTCCCGATATGCCTGAGATATTGAAAACGGTGCGCCCACATTACACAGGCTGCTTGATGGGTAATGGTGGCATTGATCCGGTCGATGCACAAAAAATGGTGGAAGAAGGCGCGTTAGATATGGTGGCCTTCGGCCGTCCATTTCTCTCCAATCCAGATCTGCCGGCACGTATTAAAAATGGCGGTCCCTACAACGAAGCTCGATACGTAGGCTGGTACGGCGGCAGCGAGGAAGGCTACACTGATTACCCAACGCTGTAGACCTTAACGCGAGTTGGTGAGGCATCCTTATCTCGGTTCGATTCGGTCCCTGGTCACCAAGAAACAAAATGCCCCGCTCTATGCGGGGCATTTCTTTTGAGCTTGCACTTGAGATAAACATGCCTCTTTTTTTAGTACCTTTGGGTTTTTTAATAAAGCTGTGGATCATCCAAAGCTTGGTTCGATTCCGCTATTAGTACCGCAATGTATAGAAAGCCATAAACGAGGAATCTTTCAATTTAAGTGCCCATTCTATTTGCTTGCTATGCTTTGGGAATTCGTTAATACACAAAATGCAAAAAATGAATATCAACTCTGATTACACAAAGAGAGTCGTGATTAATCACCATGACTTACCTTGGGTTCCCAGTCCTGAATCAGGTATTGAAAGGCGAATGCTTGATCGTATTGGTGATGAAGTTGCAAAGGCAACGTCTATCGTTCGTTATCAACCTGGATCTGCGTTTCAAACTCACACCCATGAGTTCGGTGAGGAGATATTCGTTTTAGATGGCGTTTTTAGCGATGAGGATGGCGACTATCCCGCTGGCACCTACATCATGAATCCCCCCGGTTCTTCTCATGCCCCTCATAGCAAAACGGGTTGTACTCTATTTGTGAAACTGCGACATCTTGGTTCGGATCAAATAGAGCGAGAGGTGTTAAATACGGCGACCGCTACCTGGTATCAAGGCATGGTGCTCGGCCTGAATGTCATGCCGCTAATGCAACAGGGTACTGGATCGACCTTAGTTCGCTGGGCGCCACAAACTTATTTCAACCCACACAGACACTATGGCGGCGAAGAAATTTTCGTGGTCGATGGAGTGTTCGAAGATGAGCATGGACGCTATCCGACGGGATCATGGATACGCAGTCCCCACATGAGCATGCACCAACCGTTCAGCAAAGAAGGTTGCACCATCTTTATTAAGACGGGACATCTGCTCGGTTAATTAAGATGGAGAAAATATAGATCGACCTACACCATTACCCGTTATGGTAACAAAGCATCCAGCCTATAACCATCGCATGTTTTGCTGCACGGCTGCGTCTAAGACGTATAAGAAAATTCAATCAAAAGAATCGGATTGCAAGACTGTTTCGTAGTCTTGTCCGCCATAATAAATTCCGATTATGGATACCTGTTTATCATCTACTGCAAAAGCAATTACTGTTCGTTTTTTGTAGTAAGTAACGCGTAAACCAGGGCGCACATCTTCACGTCGCGTACCTCGCATTGGAAAATTTTTCAAACTTTCGCAATGGGTAATAATTGAGCTGGTATAGCGTTCAGCAATTTCTGGAGAGGCTGCTGCCTCGATATAGCGGTAGAGAGAAAGCAACTGTTCTTTTGCTTCTGGCGAAAAAATGACCGCGTGATTCATCACGCAGTTACTTTACCCTTCTTGTGTTCAGCGGAAAGTGCCGCTCGTAACTGATCGATGGCGATACCGCGTTCCGGGTTTGCCTTGAGTGCGTCGTACGCAGGCCCGACTTCTTGCATCAGCCAATTGTCTACAGCGCGGTCTCTAGCCATCAAGGCACGCAATCCATCACGTATGACTTCGCTCTCGGAGGCATACTCACCTGCTGCGACTTTCGTTTTTATTATGTCCGCCATTTCATTAGGCAAAGTGATGCTGAATTGCTGGGTTGTACGCATGACGAATCTCGGGTTTGAAAAATAGGATTTAATCCTACTCTTGTTGTCTATATTTTGTAAACTAAATTAAGACTCTTTAGCTCGGTTTGGCTCCGCCCCGAGGCCCAGAGATCGCCACCTCCTTACACAGAAAGCTGTGCTTTTCATTCTTTTATTGGCAAAATACGTAGCCACCGCATTCCTTCCCGATCCCGCATCAATGCCACCTTTTCAGATGCCCCGCTGAATGACCCTAAACAAAATCACCGAAGCGCTGACCATACTTAGCTATCGGCTAGCAACCTACACGGTCAATAACTTGATTGACGATCCTGCGCTGCTCGCGTTGATTTTCTGTTGAGTGGTTGGGCTACCCACATCCGATGTGCTGACTCAGCATATTAAGGTGGATAAAAAAAATAGCGCCGGTGTTATGAAATCTGCTGGAAAAATAATTTGGAATACAATCTACAGCGCATTAGCCAAGCTTTTCCATCTACTTATTTTTAAGATACTCATGAAAAAAACTACTTACTTTTTTGCTCTGATGTCTTTGTGCTTAGCATGCAGCTCAAGTTTTGCGGCTGACCCTAAGCCAGCCGATGCCAAAGCAGCTGCGCCTGCCGCGGCCGCTCCCGCACCTGCTGCAACCCCTGCACCAGCGGCTGCACCCGCAAAAGCTACCGCCCCAGCTGCCGCAGAAGAGCCTGCAGTTAAAAAATCAAAGACATCGATCTGCCACGATAAGTCCAGCCCTTCTTACAAGCAAACAAAAAACTTTACTGAGTTTAAAACCATGGACGAATGTATTAAGAGTGGCGGACGCGCACCTAAGGGTGGCAAATAAACGCTGCTGATTAAAATTCACTGCCCACAGCATCACGCCTTTGTGATGCTGCGATCAAGGGAGGTTAGCCCATCATAGGCAAGCTTCCCTTTTTTAATCTATTTTTGTTTAAGGCCAGCTGCAGTTTCGCTGACGCTTTTACCAAACAAGCGTGCAGTTTCCAAGTCGCCATCAGCGTCAATGACTTACAGCGTAGCATTAGCGGCCACGGCCTATCGAATCCACGCTTATTTTCTATGTAAGTCGATATCAACCTATCGCATCAGAAAGTCTCTTTATAATACGAAGCACTTTTTCTGATTGCGATAGCCACATGATTGATCACCTAGACCATCTCGTACTGACCACAGCCAATGAGCAGTACTGCATTGATTTCTACACACGCGTACTGGGAATGCAACTTGAGTCATTCTCCGCAGGTGAGCCTGCTGTAGAACGCAAAGCATTTAAATTTGGAAATCAAAAAATCAATTTACATATCAAAGGTAAAGAGTTCGAACCTAAGGCAGATTTACCCACTCCTGGTTCTCTGGATCTTTGCTTTATTGCTGATCGCCCCTTAATCGAAGTAATAGCCAAGCTAGAAAAAGAACAGTGGCCAATTATTGAAGGGCCAGTTATACGCACCGGAGCTACTTCGAAAATTAATTCGGTGTACCTTCGCGACCCGGATAAAAACTTAATTGAGATTAGCGAAGTTTTAAAAAATTAACTTTAAACTCAGCTAATACTTTCACAGCTTTTTCAGCCAATCCAATAGCTACCATCCTCACATAACTATTTTATGTCCAGCACACAGCCATTACTGCCCCGTCAGCGCGCCGTTTTAGATATCCCACTCAATCGCCACTTGGGCATTGTGTTTGATGGCAGCGTCGATGGTGTCGCTAAGTCACATTTTCAGAGCACACCTGAGCTGGCTACGTTCGATGGACAGTTACATGGGGGTGCGTTATCCGTTTTATTTGAGGTAGCGGCATTTTTAGCATTGGCACCGCTGCTGCAAGACGCTCAGCATGCGGTGACTCATGATTTGCATGTATCGTTGATGCGCCCGGTACCAACCGGGGCTCGCTGTGATCTCGAGGCGCGCGTGGTGCGCTCAGGAAGAACGCTGGCGTTTATTGAAGTCAGCGCTTATGTTGAAGGTAAGCAGGTAGCGTCAGCACGGATTACTAAGTCTATTATTGCAATGGCTAAATCCTGACAATGTGAAGACGGCAATGTGTTTTACCCCTTTGCTGATAATGCGATAGCGCAGGCCTTGCTTAAAATGGACGAAGTGCGTCAGCCCAAACAGGTAAGTTATTTAATTAGCAAATTATCTAAGCCCCCTTTTCACTGTTTAAGCCCGCTAGGCTTTACCCATGCCGCTGTAATGAGCTAGTCTCTTGTTGTGAATACAAACCAACTACGTAGCAAGTTGATAAAGGCAGGAGGTGCATCATGCGTGTGCTATCCGTAGAAGACATTGATCTGATGATCACGCTCGTCAGCAGCCAAAAGGTGCTGAGTGATGCTGGCCGTCACGGGGCGCAATTAGACAAACTCATCACCATGGGCATCATTCGCCCGGGCGGTGGTGTACTCGCGCTAACAGATCTCGGACAAAAAACTGCGCATGCCTTATTAGGCCGCAGCTTGGGTTCATTGCAAGACTCGACATTGGCCGATGCTCCCGTCGATGAAGCTGTACCCGCAGACGCGAGTTCTGTAGCCACCTCCTCGGAAACGGCTACTGGAAACGATACGCCCGCGCTGGAAGCGAACTGAACACGCTCTGGGTTCCTACTAAAATCCTTTGGAATCATTGTCGCGAATCTGCCCTTTGCATTGCAAAGGGCTTACCTACCAAACTCTTTATGAAACAGACCATCATTCAGCGTCTGATCGGTCTGCTGATCATTACTTTCTCAAGCATCGCATTCGCCGATGCGGGTACGCGTAATCAAGAAATTGCTCAATGTACGGAAGCTGAGCTTGTTACGTGGGGTGATGGACAAGATCGCCCAGCCGGTGCGGCCTCACTTATATTTTTTTACAAGCACAGCGGTGCGCCGCCTTGGTTTCAAGAACATCAAGTGATGAATCTGCTCGCACGTGCTTCAGCCGAATGGTCTAAGTGCGGCATTCCAGCGCAGGTCACACAATGGCAGGGAAAAGTTGAAAACACCAAAGGCATCATTGTTGTTCAATGGGATGCGGCCGGCAGCGGCGGGCATTTTGGTCTTGCAAATCTCTCGCAAAACCAATTGTCCTTGGGAGTGCAAGCTTTTAACTTGCTGAATCAACGAAATCCGACTCACAACGCACTCGAAACATTGCAAATGGTTTTAGCGCACGAGATGGGACATTTTTATGGAATGCTGGCGCATTCGCGACGTTGCGTCGATGTTTTGTCTTACTACAATGATGGTAAGGGCGGCCAATGCTATGCACGCGACCCGAGTCAGTTAAAGCTATATCCTGAATATCGTTCAACACTGCCAACCGCTTGCGATATTCAGCGCTGCCGTATCCTCAATCGCATGCCGTAACCAATGTGCGGATGAATGACTAACTACTCGCGCGAATCGGCGCGGGCTATGGCTTGCTGTGCATACCAGCCCATACGGCCCTCGGGATCCATACGAGCGATGTCATCCAAGGCTACTCGCAACAGCTCATTTTGCTGCTCAAGCGCATAGACACGGTTTCGCAAATTGCTGGCATCAAGCCAGGAGCCCACAGCGCTGATCAAGCGGGCTATCAGATAACTCCAGTTAGGCATGGTGTGTAGTTCGTGAGTTCGTGGTTTCTTGCAACCTCAGTGTACCTCGACTGACCACGCATCAGGAACAAGCCACCGCGGTACGCTATACTATGTAACGAATTTTCCTGCCTTTACGGCACCTCTCATCGAACGGTGAATCATGGACTCTGTACCCTTGTGGGTGCAACTGTCAGCCCTACTTGCACTGACTTTTATTTCTGCTTTTTTTGCGATTTCTGAAACAGCACTGCTATCGCTGAATCGACATCGCATCAAGCATCTCGCACGCCGCGGATCGCGACTGGCTGTAACGACACTCTGGTTACTCGATCATACCGATCGTATGTTGTCGCTCATACTCATTGCCAATACGCTGCTGAATGCATTAATCACCGCGTTAGTGACATCGATTGCTATTTCTGCGTTTGGTAACAATCAAGAAGTACTTACTATCGCCACTGCCGTGGTGGCATTTTTTCTGATTGTGTTTGCAGAGATCACTCCTAAAGTGATTGGCGCTACGTATCCAGAACGGATAGCACTGCCCGCCTCTCTCATCATTAAGCCACTCATACTTTTAGCGCGACCCGTCATCTGGTTTGTGAATTTATTCGTACGAGGTCTGCTGTACCTAATGCGACTACGCACCGGCAAAGATGTGCGTGATCAACGCCTATCGCCTGAAGAATTGCGCTCGATGGTTTTAGAAGGTGGTAATTTCATCCCAGTAAAGCACAAAAGTATTTTGCTGAATTTGTTTGGCTTGGAATCAGTCACCGTTGAAGATGTCATGACGCCGCGTGCGCAAATTGAAGCATTAAATTTGGCCGTGCCAGTGGCGGAGATTAAGCATCAGCTCACCACCTGTTATCACAACAAGCTATTGGTGTTTGAAGGTGAGATTAATCATATCGTTGGCATACTGCATGTACGCAAAGCGATGGCCTTGCTCAATCAAGAAGATGAACTAACGGTTGAGCATTTCCGTGAATTGCTAACGCCGCCGTATTTCATACCCGCTGAAACGAATCTGTTTACTCAACTTCAGTATTTTCAAGAAAATTACGAACGCCTAGGCATCATTGTGGATGAATACGGCGAAGTACAAGGCTTGGTCACACTCGATGACATCATCGAAGAAATGGTGGGTGAATTCACCACCTCTACGCCAGGCGCTACTCGCGGCGATCAGTTTGGTTGGGATAAACAGGGCGAATGCCTGCTCGAAGGCAGCACGTCGCTACGCGAAGTCAACAAACGTCTCAATCTCGATCTGCCCATCGACGGACCAAAAACGCTTAACGGTCTGTTACTAGAAATTCTGCAAGACATTCCCGAAGCCAGTGTTAGCCTGAAAATCACCGGTATTGTTATTGAAATTGTGCAAGTACAAGAGCACACCATACGTATGGTCAAGCTGTATCGACCATAGTTTTTTGTGAATTCGTCTCCCGCTGCGAATCACTAGCCTGTTGTAGCCTCGCATCAGCTAAGTCGCTCATCGGCGACTCTCGACCCTAGTCGTCTTCTGACATCACCGACCTCGACCATCTGCGCCTGCGCTCGCGCATGATGCGGGCGTTGCTCAGATAGCTTGTCGATAGGGTTTTTATGTCAACGATTATCCCCCCCGGATTTCCCAATATTGGAAGCTCATCCGGTCTCGCGCGCGTGCTGCTGCATGCCAACGTAGTTAATGATGCTCAGTTAGACGCGATACAACGAACCAGCGCTTCAGAAAAAATCCCTTTTGTGGATGCCTTAATTAAAAGTGGTGCGCTCAGCCCAGAAGGACTAGGTGAATTTTGTTCTAAAACATTTGGCTATCCACTGTTAGATGTTTCTGCGGTCGATATCGCTGCCCTGCCACAAAAATTAATTGATCAAAAACTGATGGCCAACCAACGCGTGATTGTTCTATCACGACGCGGTGACAAAATTTCTTTGGGAATGGCCGACCCAACACAGCAACAGGTGATTGACCAAATTAAATTTCAAACGGGATTACCTGTGGAGCCCGTAGTTGTACTTCATCCACAGTTAATGGAGTTGATACGGCAGCTCTCGCAAAGTGCCGAACAAAATTTATCGGATTTAATTGGCGATGATTTTGAAAATGTTTCGCTGATTAATGAAGATGATGGGATCGGAGAATCAGACTCTGGCGCCAGCGAAATCGATGACGCACCGGTAGTGCGATTTCTACAAAAGATTTTGACTGACGCTATTAATGTATGCGCATCAGATCTGCATTTCGAACCGTTTGAAAAGTTTTATCGCATCCGCTTTCGCGTCGATGGTGTGTTACGCGATATTGCGCAGCCTCCGCTAGCCATCAAAGAAAAACTAGCCTCTCGTATTAAAGTGATTTCACGACTCGATATATCGGAAAAACGTGTTCCTCAAGATGGTCGCATGAAGCTACAAATATCGGGAACACGCAGCATTGATTTTCGCGTATCGACACTCCCTACGCTGTTTGGCGAAAAAATTGTCATGCGTATCCTTGATGGTAGCCAGGCGCAATTAGGCATCGATGCTCTCGGCTATGAACCGGATCAAAAAAATTTGCTACTTGATGCCATACAGCGACCGTATGGCATGGTGTTAGTCACGGGCCCGACTGGTTCAGGCAAAACCGTCTCGCTGTATACCTGCCTGAATATATTAAATAAGCCGGGCATTAACATTGCAACGGCTGAAGACCCTGCCGAAATTAATCTACCCGGTGTTAATCAAGTCAATATTAATGATCGTGCCGGTTTAACTTTTCCAGTCGCGCTGCGAGCCTTTTTGCGGCAAGACCCGGACGTCATCATGGTGGGCGAAATTCGTGACTTGGAAACCGCCGACATCGCTATCAAAGCAGCGCAGACGGGCCATATGGTGCTGTACACTCTACACACGAACGACGCACCCTCCACGCTCACGCGATTACTGAATATGGGTGTCGCCGCTTTCAACATTGCGGCAGCGGTCAATCTGATTACAGCACAACGCTTGGCGCGTCGCTTATGTAGTTGCAAACAACCGATCGATCTTCCGCTCGACATGCTGCTGAATGCGGGCTTTCATGAATCTCAACTCGATGGCTCGCCTTTATATCGCGCGGTCGGATGTGAACTGTGTGGTGGCAGTGGCTACAAAGGTCGACTAGGTGTGTATCAAGTGATGCCGATTACAGAAGCGATAGAAAGCATCATTCTTGCGCATGGCACAGCATTAGAAATCGAAGCCCAGGCGCGGCGTGAAGGAGTACGCACACTGAGAGAAGCAGGACTTTTAAAAGTGAAACAAGGCTACACCACCCTCGAAGAAATTATCAGCTGCACTAATCATTGATCGCCTTGCTCATCACAAGGGGCATCGCCAACATGGGAGATTCTGATGACGCCATCCAGTTCTGCTCAGACTAGCAATACGAATGAATTAGTTTTTATATGGGAAGGTAAAGATAAAGCAGGTCGGTTAGTACAAGGTGAAATGCGTGCGATTGGTGCGGAGCGAGTTAATTTAACACTGCGTCGCCAAGGCTTAACGGATATCAGTGTCAAGAAAAAAGCCACATTACGACAACGTAAGATCACTGAAAAAGATATCGCTATTTTTGCGCGTCAACTCGCCACCATGCTCAGAGCTGGCGTGCCGCTATTACAAGCATTTGATATCGTGGCACGTGGTCATGGTAATCCTGCTGTATCACGCTTACTCTGGGATGTGCGTGCGCAAGTTGAAACGGGTTCCAGTTTATCGCAATCGCTGCGCCGCTACCCTGCTTACTTTGATGCGCTATTTTGTAATCTAGTGGCTGCAGGTGAGCAGGCGGGTATCTTGGAAGAGGTGTTATCGCGACTCGCAACTTACAAAGAAAAGACGGTGGCTATCAAAGGAAAAATTCGCGCTGCGATGTTTTATCCGGCAGCGATTTTAGTGGTGGCGTTTCTCGTGACTGCCGCGATTATGATTTGGGTGGTGCCGGCATTTAAAAATGTATTCGAAAGTTTTGGGGCTGAGCTACCCTTACCTACGCAAATGGTTATTTGGCTCTCTGATCGTTTTGTACAGTACTGGTATCTCATCATTGGTAGCTTATCGCTAGGCTCTATGTTATTAGTTCGCACCTGGAAACGATCTGCATCGATGCGTGCCAGCACTGACAAACTCATTCTTCGTTTACCTCTGTTCGGTGAAATCGTGCGCAAAGCGGTGATTGCACGCTGGACTCGAACACTCTCAACGATGTTTTCTGCCGGAGTGCCCTTGGTAGAATCACTCGAATCGGTGGGTGGGGCTTCAGGTAATGTGGTGTATATCGATGCAACACGACGGATCAGCGCTTCTGTTAAAAGTGGTACTAGCCTAACTATGGCAATGCAAAACACTCAGATTTTTCCTTCGATGGTGACGCAAATGGTCGCCATCGGTGAAGAATCTGGAGCACTCGACCAGATGTTGAGTAAGGTGGCTGAATTTTACGAGGAAGAAGTCGATGTGGCGGTTGCTTCACTTTCTTCCTTGATGGAGCCCATCATCATGGTCATACTCGGTGGTTTGATAGGCGGACTGGTGATTGCGATGTATCTTCCCATCTTCAAGCTGGGCTCTGTGGTGTAACGAGGAGTATAAAAATAATGATTGAATCATTTGCAGCCTTTTGGGCGACACCTCCTGCCAACATCACTGCCACACTGTGCTGGTCCGTTATTGGTTTGATGATAGGCAGCTTTCTAAATGTGGTGATTTATCGCATACCTATCATGATGCAGCGTGAGTCAGAAAATTATCTTGCGCTGGAAAACGATCAACCACCACCTCACACAGAGCGCTACAACTTAATCACTCCGAGGTCAGCCTGCCCCAGCTGCGCTCATAAGCTATCGCTAGCTGACAACATCCCTGCTCTAAGCTTTGCATGGCTCAAAGCACGCTGCCGCTATTGCAAAGCCCTCATATCATGGCGCTATCCTAGCGTTGAGTTGCTAACAGCCGTTCTGTCTGCGCTAGTCATTTGGCACTTGGGTAGCGGGATGGCAGGACTCAGTGCGTTGATCTTAGTGTGGATGCTCATTGCCATGAGCTTCATCGATTTGGATACGCAATTACTGCCCGACGAATTAACACTCCCCCTAATGTGGCTAGGTTTATTAATCAACCTTGACGGCACCTTCGTGCCACTCCGTGACGCGGTGGTTGGAGCGGCGGCGGGTTATCTATTTCTCTGGCTGGTGTATTGGATGTTTCTTGCAGCGACTGGCAAAGAAGGCATAGGTTATGGCGATTTCAAGCTACTAGCGGCACTGGGCGCGTGGATGGGGTGGATGATGCTGCCTCTGATTGTGCTGCTGTCCTCGGTGGTTGGGGCGACATTTGGCTTATTTATGATTGCACTTAAGGGTCATCAGCGCGATCGACCCATCCCCTTCGGGCCTTTTTTGGCGGCGGCCGGCTTGCTCGCCCTCTTGATAGGCCAACCCATCATCAATAGCTGGCTTGCGCCGTTCTGAAAACTGCCGTCACAATAGCGTCACGATGACCGAAAAATTTACACAATTTTCCGTGGGGCTAACCGGCGGTATTGGCAGCGGCAAATCCGCCGTGGCGACTTTGCTAGGTGAGCTGGGAGCCAGCATCATTGATAAGGACGCTATTTCCCATTCACTCACTGCCGCGGGTGGCGCGGCGATGCCAGACATCAAGGCGCTTTTTGGTAGTAAATATTTAACGTCCGACGGCGCCCTAGATCGTGCTGCGATGCGCGAACTGGTGTTTTCAGATCAAGCGGCACGACGCCAACTGGAATCGGTACTGCACCCCTTGATTGCACAAAAAACGCTAGCCGAAGCCAACCAAGCCCGTGGTCTGTATTTGATTTTCGTCGTGCCTTTGCTGGTTGAATCGGGTCGCTGGAAGGACCGCGTCGACCGCATCTTGGTCGTCGATTGCAGCGAAGATCTGCAGATTGAGCGAGTTACGCGCCGCAACAACCTCACTGCCGAACAAGTGCAGGCCATTATGGCCACTCAGGTAAACCGCACTCAACGACTAGCGGCGGCAAACGATGTCGTGGTCAACGAAACCTCACTGGATGCGCTGCGTATCGAGGTTGAGCGGCTTCATCAGCGCTATCTAGGACTGGCCAGTGAAAAACAATCGCCACCTCACTCGCAAAAATCGGAACAATAAGCAGCAGGATGTTTGTATTTTCGGTGCGCTTCGGTCAGAATCACGTTATTCACTTATGAACTGTTCGCGAGGAACGCTGCCTTGATCGTCTACGAATACCCATTCAATGAGCGTATTCGCACGCTGTTGCGTCTTGAGGACTTGTACGTCAAGTTCAAGTTCTTTGTCGTGCAAGACAATCCCCTGCAACACCATGTTGCGCTAGCGACTATCTATGAAATGCTTGAAGTCGCGGGTAGGGCTGACCTTAAATCGGATTTGTTGCAAGAATTAGAACGCCAGAAGCAAACGCTGATGGGCTTCAAATCCAATCCCAACGTTGAAAGCAGTCGGCTCAACGAAATTCTGTCGGATATAAAAAGAACCAGCGCTGCCTTAATTGCTATCCAAGGCAAAACCGGCCAACACATCCGCGAAAATGAATGGTTGATGAGCATACGTGGCCGCACCATCATCCCTGGCGGGGCTTGCGAATTTGATTTACCTTCCTACTATGCGTGGCAGCAGCAATCTACCGAGCAACGTCGCGCGGATATCAATCAATGGTTCGCACCGCTTGAGCCGCTGTTCGCCGCTATTAATATTATTCTGCGCTTGCTGCGCGAATCAGGCCGCGCCACCAATATCGTGGCCATCGCCGGTAGTTTCCAGCAAATGCTGCAAGGCCGTACTTATCAACTGCTGCGCGTGAGCATTGATAAAGATCTGCGTGCTATTCCTGAAATTTCAGCGAATAAATACGTGCTCTGGATACGCTTTACCAGCCAGGGTGGTGACATGAAGCCAAAAGCTTACGAAGGCGATGTGCCCTTCGAGCTAACCCTCTGCAATTTCTAACCCTGCACAATGGTTACTGTCGTTGATTGCCCGACCTGCGCGGCCAAGTTTGAATGGAAAGAATCCAATCGCTGGCGTCCCTTTTGTTCCGAACGCTGCAAGCAGATTGATCTCGGTGCTTGGGCAGAAGAAAAATACATCATCCCCGGCGCAGCCCCCACAGATGATCTCGATCTAGATCCCGATAACATTCACTGACGTTATCTGAAGTTAGCGTAAGCAGTTTTACCTATGCAGCACAAAATCAAAACAAACTGAGAACGCTAAGCGAGATCCGCAAAGCGAAGTTGATCCAACCATTCAATCAGCGGTATGGTGGCTGGCAGCAAGGGGGTAAGAGCCACGGCACCTTGCCATGCGAGTTGCTGCCCTTCGAGTGCACGCGGCTCACCTAGCCAGTCACGACTAATATAAAAATGTAGTCGCACATGCGCATGGGGGTAAACATGCTCAACCCCACACCAAGGCTCGGCCGATTGAATATCGACGGCAATTTCCTCAGCAAACTCGCGCCTCAAAGCATCGAAAATTTTTTCGCCTGATTCGACTTTACCGCCGGGGAATTCCCAATAACCGGCAAAGGGTTTGCCCTCGGGTCGGCACGCCAACAATACTTCACCATTCGGCTTCATCAATATGCCCACTGCGACATCGACGGGTGCAGGCTTATAAGTCGAAGCCTGATCAGAGGCTGGGTGAGTAATACTCATCTACTTAGCGTGCTTACCAGCCCAATCGCGCGCGAATTGCCAAGCAATTCGACCTGAGCGCGAACCGCGTTGCAATGCCCAGCGCAACGCTTCAGGCTCGGCCTCAGCAAACTGCGAACTAGCCACACCGAAATGACGTAACCAATGACGCACTATGTCGAGATAATCATCCTGACGGAAAGGATAAAACGATAGCCACAAACCAAACCGCTCAGACAAGGAAATTTTTTCTTCGACCGTTTCACCGGGATGCAGATCACCATCATCAACGTGACGATAGCCTTCGTTATCTGACATACGCTCAGGTAGCAAATGACGGCGATTCGACGTAGCGTAAATCAGCACATTGTCTGATTGCGCAGAGATACTGCCATCGAGCGCAACCTTGAGAGCCTTGTAACCACTCTCGCCTTCTTCAAACGATAAGTCATCGCAAAAAATAATAAACCGCTCTGGACGTTCTGCCACCAGATCGACAATATCGGGAAGGTCAACTAAATGCTCTTTATCGACTTCAATCAACCGCAAACCTTGATCAGCAAACTGAACCAGACACGCTTTGATCAACGATGATTTGCCCGTACCGCGCGCACCGGTTAACAAGACATTATTTGCCGGCAGGCCGCTAATGAATTGCCGCGTGTTTTGTTCAATCTGATGTTTTTGCGGAACGATGTTGTGTAAATCGTCTAAACGAATTCGCGAAGGATGCGCAACCGCGCTTAAGTGTCCGCGTTGATCGCGACCCACACGCCAACGAAATGCGGTGGCAGACCAATCAACCTCAGGAGCACGCGCCGGCAGCATGGCCTCAACACGCGCCAATACGGATTCGGCCCGTTGTAAAAATTGTTCTAGTTCTTTCATAATCAGGAACGGTAGTCAGCGTTAATAGATACGTAGTCGTGGGAAAGATCACAGGTCCAGATAGTCGCTGTGGCCTCGCCACGCGCGAGAGTCACTCTTACAGTAATTTCACTTTGCTTCATCACTCGCTGACCATCCTGTTCTTGATAGTCAGGATGGCGGCCACCTTGCTTAGCTACCCACACATCGTCCAGATACAAATTGATTTGATTCACATCGAGATCATTCACACCCGCATAGCCAATCGCTGCAAGTATGCGACCCAAGTTGGGATCAGATGCGAAGAACGCGGTTTTAACCAAAGGCGAATGTCCTATCGCATAGGCAATCTTGCGACACTCTTCTACATCACGCCCTTGCTCAACACGCACGGTAATGAATTTTGTCGCACCTTCACCATCACGAACGATCATTTGAGCTAGCTCTTGCGACAGACCGATCACTGCTTCGACTAATGCATGATAGTCAGCACTCGCGGCATCTGTAATTTCAAGTTCGCCTGCACCCGTAGCCATCAACATGAATGAATCATTGGTTGAAGTATCACCGTCAATCGTGATGCAATTAAACGAAGCATCTGCTGCTTGTTTAACTAAGGTTTGCAAGACTGGCTGAGAAATTTTTGCATCACAGGCCATAAAGCCCAGCATGGTCGCCATGTTCGGCTTAATCATGCCCGCACCTTTAGAGATACCCGTCATCGTAACGCGCTTACCCGCAATCGTCACAACGCGCGATGCTGCTTTAGGTTGAGTATCGGTGGTCATGATGGCTTCAGCTGCATCAAACCAACTGTCTTCGTTTAAATTGGCTATAGCAGCAGGCAAACCTGCCACTAATTTTTCTAAGGGCAGTGGCTCAAGAATGACGCCGGTAGAAAATGGCAGTATCTGATTTGCTTCGCAACCGAGTAGCTTAGCTAGCGCAGCACACGTAGCATTCGCATTCGCCAGACCGGCTTCACCAGTGCCCGCATTCGCATTACCCGTATTAACAACTAAGGCAACGATGGATTGCGGACCAGCCAAATGCTGTTGCGCTACCTGCACCGGTGCGGCACAAAATCGATTGGTAGTGAATACACCTGCCACAGTTGCACCCGGAGCGAGTTTTAAAACCAATACGTCTTTGCGGCCCGGTTTTTTAATGCCGGCCTGCGCATAACCGAGCTGCAAACCTGGAACGGGTGTGAGTTGTGAACGAATGGGTAGAGGTGAATTAACAGCCATGATCCGTTATCTTCAGTATAAAAATGAATTGTAGAGCCAAAAAAATAAGGCCCCAGTAAATGCCGGGGCCCTAGATGGCGCAACCGCCTGAATATCAGTTAAGGGCCGCGCTCAAGCCAATTTGCCGTGACACTGTTTAAATTTCTTACCACTACCGCACGGACAAGGATCATTCCGACCGGCCTTGTGAAAATCGTTATTCAGTGGCGCGTTCGAACGCTCATCAATCGCCGTTGGTGCCAGTAATTCTTCTGGCGCCAAATTAGGATTGAAGTCCGCATGCTGATAATTAACGTTCTCTAAATGTGAGTGCGATAACTGTTCTTCAGCGGCAGCAATTTCTTCCTGCGATTGCACGCGCACGGTCATGATTAAACGCACTACATCATTGCGAATTAAATCCAGCATCTGTGAAAACAGCTCAAATGCTTCGCGCTTGTATTCTTGCTTAGGATTTTTTTGTGCGTATCCACGTAGATGGATACCCTGACGCAGATGATCCAACGCAGCCAGATGCTCACGCCAGTGTGAATCAACACTCTGCAACATCACATTACGCTCAAAACCACTAAACGATTCTTGCGTGACTAAATCAACTTTTGCGTTATGCACGGCATCGGCAGCTTTTAGAACACGATCGAGCAAATCTTCATCAATCAAATCCGGCTCTGCCTTTAGCATCTCCGTTAACGAGATAGGTAGCTGCCATTCACCTGCGAGTGCTGCTTCTAGACTTGGCAGATCCCACTGCTCTTCCATCGATTCAGGAGGAACGTGAAGTTGAAACAATTCGGTAAACACACCATGGCGCAAGGACTGGCTGATCTCAGACATATCCTGCGCTTCGAGCAGTTCATTACGCTGGGTATAAATGACTTTGCGCTGATCATTAGCGACATCATCGTATTCAAGTAATTGTTTACGAATGTCGAAATTGCGCGCTTCCACTTTGCGCTGTGCTGATTCGATAGAACGCGAAACGATACCAGCTTCAATCGGCTCATCTTCCGGCATGTTCAGACGTTCCATTACAAAGCGCACGCGATCACCGGCGAAGATGCGCAACAAAGGATCATCTAAAGAAAGATAGAAACGCGACGAACCCGGATCACCCTGACGACCAGAACGACCGCGCAACTGGTTATCGATACGACGCGACTCATGACGCTCGGTACCAATAATATGCAAGCCACCCGCTGCAACGACTTGTTCATGTAATGACTGCCATTCGTCACGCAGAGTTTGCGCGCGCTGATCTTTGTCGGCTTGCGTCAGTGAGCTATCAGCATCAATCAACTGAACTTGCTTATCGACGTTACCACCCAACACAATGTCGGTACCGCGACCGGCCATATTGGTCGCAATCGTGATCATCTTGGGGCGACCTGCCTGAGCAATAATCTCCGCTTCACGTGCATGCTGCTTGGCATTCAACACGTTATGCGGCAAATTTTCTTGCGTCAGCATGGCCGACAGTAACTCAGAATTCTCAATCGATGTCGTACCAACGAGTACTGGCTGCCCGCGCTCATAGCAATCGCGAATATCGGCGATAACGGCACGATATCTACCAGGTGCATTTTTAAACACCTGATCTTGCTTGTCTTTGCGCTGGCTAGGACGATTCGGCGGAATCACCACCGTTTCAAGACTATAGATTTCTTGGAACTCGTACGCTTCAGTGTCGGCTGTTCCCGTCATACCGGAGAGCTTGCTGTACATACGGAAATAGTTTTGGAAGGTGATCGAAGCGAGTGTTTGATTCTCGTTTTGAATCTTCGCACCTTCTTTGGCTTCGACCGCTTGATGCAAACCATCTGACCAACGACGGCCCGACATCAGTCGGCCTGTAAATTCATCGACGATGATCACTTCACCATTTTGCACCACGTACTGCTGATCTTTGTGGAACAGCGTATGAGCACGCAACGCGGCATACAAGTGATGAATCAGGGTGATATTGGCTGCGTCATAAAGCGATGCACCTTCAGGCAACAAACCCATCTCGGTGAGAATGCGCTCGGCTTTTTCATGTCCGGCTTCAGTAAGCAAGACCGTATTAGCTTTTTCGTCTTTGGTGTAATCACCCGGTACCTGAACGACACCTTTACCGTCGGGCGTTTCTTCACCAATTTGTAGTGTCAGCAAGGGCGGCAGTGCATTGATCTTGCGATACATCTCGGTGTGATCTTCAGCCTGACCTGAGATGATCAGCGGCGTGCGCGCTTCATCGATCAGAATCGAATCGACTTCATCGACAATCGCAAATGACAAGCTGCGTTGCACGCGATCACCCAACTCGTACACCATGTTGTCGCGCAAATAATCAAAACCAAACTCATTATTGGTGCCGTAGGTAATGTCAGCCGCGTAGGCAGCTTGCTTAACATCATGCGACGCTTGCGAAAGATTGACGCCCGTTGTTAAACCCAGCCAGCCATACAAACGCCCCATCCAATCGGCATCACGCTGAGCTAAGTAATCATTGACGGTGACGATGTGAACACCTTTACCCGTTAACGCATTTAAATAGGCGGGTAAGGTCGCCATCAAGGTCTTACCTTCACCGGTACCCATTTCAGCGATCTTGCCTTGATGCAGAACCATGCCGCCGATTAGCTGCACATCAAAGTGGCGCATCTTCAGAACACGTTTACTCGCTTCGCGACAAACGGCAAATGCCTCAGGCAGAATGGAGTCAACCGTCGCACCCGCTGCAAGACGCGCTTTTAGTTCGGGCGTTTTTGCTTTCAAAGCGTCGTCGGATAATTGTTCCAACGCGGATTCCAGTGCGTTGATATCGCGAACGGTTTTCTGTAAGGTCTTGAGCAAGCGCTGATTGCGGCTGCCGAAAATTTTGGTCAGTAAGGACATGCTCGGATAATCAAGAGGGACGGACGTCGCAGCGACCGCGTGAGGGCCAACGGGTGGGCGGAAGCTGAAACGAGCAAAGGCGGGATTTTAGCATGCTGGCATCATCCTACCGCCCTACTTAGCTTGGCAAAATGAGAATGTGCTACTGTCCCCCTATGTCCTCCCGCACGCCCAATTTCACCCCCGCTCGCCGACCTCAGCAACGGCCCAACGCGCGTGAGGCAACAGATTTCCTTGATGCGACAGATGGTCTGGCCTCGTTACTGCCGATTATTGAAACGCTAACGCGACTACAGGCGGATTGCGAACGCTTGCTCCCGCCCGCTTTGACTAGCTGCAAAGTACTCAAGCTGCACGAAAATATTTTGCAACTGGCCGTACCGAATGCCGCTGTCGCCACCCGACTGCGCCATTCCTTACCCGGTTTAACCACATCGCTACGAGAACGCGGTTGGCCGATTGATAGTGTTAAGGTCAATGTTAAAACCGTATCTGTACCTGCTTCAACGCTGCACACTTACCAAGCCCCGCCACCTTTGCCGGACACGGCGGTGCAATCGTTTGCAGCACTCGCTCATACGCTAGCGGTCACACCCGGTAATGCAGGATTAGTTAACGCGTTAAACAAACTGGTCAGTAAGCGTCGCAGTTAACAAAATCACGCACGTATCGCACCCAACTCAACTCAATTGCTTGAGCCGCGTCACCAATCACACCCAATCACTGAACTTAGTGAATAAAGAGTGATCTTCCTGAAGTCGGAGGGAGCCCATGCAGAAAAGAACACTGTTATCTAAATTCGGTCTCGAAAATAGAGACCCCTATCTTTTTGCTGTTCTAATAGTCGCTATCGCGGCCACGATGCGTTTCTTTTTGGATCGCGTATTTCATGGCGTTGTTCCCTTTGTCACATTGACAGCCGCCGTCACATTAAGTGCCCTCTACGGCGGACTGGGGCCGGGCCTACTTGCTACCGTCTTGTCGATGGTCGCAGCGTGGTTGTTATTTGATCCAGCTAATATTGTTGTCCCCTCTTTAGCGTCTGGCACAGCGGATATGGAATCGGGACTCCTTCTATTCACGGTTGTTGGTACTTTACTGAGTGCTCTAGGCGAATTAATACGGCGGGAAAAAAAACAAGCCGAGTTCTTACTGAAAGAACTTCAAAGCCGTAATGGCGAGCTACAACAAAGTGAATTAACCAATCGCGCTTTGCTTGAAGCCTCCGCCCAAGGCGTGATCGCAGTCGATGGAGATGGAAAAATAAAAATAGCCAACGACTGCACACACCAAATGTTTGGCTATGACCCACAGGAGCTTATAGGAAAATACATCGATGTTTTGATGGAAGATGTTTTGCAGCACCAGTATCGATTACATAAACGAGAATTTTTTTCCAAACCCAAAGCTAAAATACTCAGCGACATTCCTCTGAATGGTCGACGCAAAGATGGCTCGGTCTTTCCCGTACAAACCAGCATTGGTATTTCCGAAACGCCTTATGGACCGATAGGCGTGAGTTTTATCTCAGACATTACGGATAAAAAATCGATCGAAGCAGCATTGGTTCGCCAACAATCAGAATTACAAAATTTAGTCAATTACAGTCCGGTATTAATTTCAATGCAAGATCTTGAAGGTCGATTGCTACTGGCAAACCGAAGTTACATTGCTACGTTTTCACCCAATGATTCGAATTTGACTGGGCAGATGATCAAAGACACCCTGCCTGATTATGTCGCGTCCAAATCGATCGATGCTGATGTCACGGTACTAGCCAGTCGGTTTCCCGTGGAATTTGAGTTTGATATGCCGGACCATACGGGTAGCTGGCGCAATTATAAAATCATCAAGTTCCCACTCGACTATCTGGATACGAAAGAAACCTTTGGTATAGGCGGCTTCGCTACTGACATTACTGAATTACGCGATGCCGAACGTCAGCTACTGATGGCTGCCAAACATGATTTACTGACAGGTCTTCCGAATCGCGTACTGATTTACGATATGGGTGCGCAGCTAATCAGCAGCGCTCGCGAAAGTAAATCCAAAATGGCATTACTATTTTTTGATCTCGATCGCTTTAAACCTATTAACGATACCTACGGTCGGGATGCAGGAGATCAATTATTGAAAGAAGTTTCCAAGCGACTAGTAGAGACCTCCCGCGAAGGCGATATCGTTGGCCGACTGAGTGGTGATGAGTTTATTGCATTAATTTCCAATATTCGCTCGAGAGATATTATTGAATCAGCGGCTTCCATGTTTATATCGCGCCTACGTGAACCGTATCTGCTAGAAGGTCTTGAAATACGCATGTCGCCCAGCATCGGTATCAGCCAGTATCCCGAAGATGGTCACGATATTGATAAACTCATTCAATGTGCTGACGCCGCCATGCGCCATGCAAAAATTTCCGGGCGCAATCAGTACGAATTTTTTTCCGCGGCCATTGTTAAAAATGGTGCACGAATTTTTATACTTGAACAAGAAATGCGTTCTGCACTCGAAGATGATTTATTTCAATTAGCTTACCAACCCATCGTTGAAGCACACACTGGTGATCTAACGGCGGTTGAAGCCTTAATACGCTGGCCTCAACTTAATGGCAATGTGCGCATGCCGAATGAATTTATCAGCGCCGCTGAATCAAGTGGGCTAATCATCATGATGGGTGATTGGATCATAAAACGTGCTTGCAAAGAATTTGAAGAGCGAATCGCACTCGGCATGGCTCCGGTCAAAGTGGCCATCAATATCTCGGCATCTCAATTTAGATCGCCTAATTTCATAGACAATCTTTTAGGCTTAATAGAAGCATCAAGCATGGGTCATGAATGGCTGGAACTAGAAGTGACTGAATCAACGGTGATGAGTCGAATTGACGAAGCCGCAAAAATATTATCTACGCTTAAAGAAAAAGGATTCAGCGTTTCGCTGGATGATTTTGGTACCGGCTATTCTAGCCTGAGCATGTTGGCTCGATTACCTATTGATAAACTAAAAATTGATCGTTCTTTTGTTACGCAAATAGAAACCGAGGCCCGCTCGATGGCCATCACGGAAACCGTTATCGCGCTCGGTCATAAATTGGGTATGGAGGTGGTGGCAGAAGGGATAGAAACAATTAGCGTATTTTCACGCTTGCAGAATATGGGCTGCAATCATTTTCAGGGTTACTTATTCAGCAGACCCCTACCTTCGAATGAATTAGTCAATTGGGAAAAAACTCGGTCACGCAAAATCATACCACTGCATATTCCTGAATCGTCACTCTTGCCTGTTTGAGTTTTTCGAGCGTAAAGAGCTTAGAGTGTCAGACGGCAGCCCACTCTTGTTCGAGTTGAGTGGAGTAAGCCGCGGGCGCAGAAGCGGTGGTCGTAAAAGTGACCGTTTCATAGGACGTAGGGTCGGCTAATAAGGCCCGCAACAATTTGTTATTTAAGCCGTGGCCCGATTTATGCGCTGTATAACTCGTCAGTAAAGGATGACCAATCAAATAAAGATCACCCATAGCATCCAGAATTTTATGTCGCACAAATTCATTTCTATAGCGTAAACCACCGCTATTTAAAATACGAAATTCATCCATCACAATCGCATTTTCTAACGAGCCGCCACGCGCAAGACCCATGCCGCGCAGGGTCTCAACGTCTTGCATAAATCCAAACGTGCGTGCTCGGGCAATTTCTTGAATGTAGGACTCGAAGCTCAAATCAACTTCGGCGGTCTGGCCGCTACCGTCAATAGCCGGGTGATTGAACTCGATAAAGAACTTTAGGCGAAATCCGTGGCACGGTTCAAGACGCGCCCATTTTTCATTAGCGCCTTCGCCCTCGCGCACTTCGACTGCCTTGCATACGCGTATGAATTTTTTAGGCGCATCTTGCTCGCAACGACCGGCTTGCTGCAGCAGAAAAACAAACGATGCAGCGGACCCATCCATGATGGGAATTTCTTCGGCAGTTAAATCAACCAACAAGTTATCAATACCCAGACCGGCGCAAGCAGACATTAAATGCTCAACGGTAGAAACACGTACGCCGTCTTTCTCCAACACTGAAGCCATACGCGTATCACCCACACCCGTGGCATTCGCTGGTAATTCCACAGGAGGTTGAATATCTATTCGGCGAAAAACAATACCGGTATCAATAGGGGCTGGTCGCAGCGTGAGTTCAACGCGCGTACCGCAATGCAGACCGACGCCCGTCGTAGTGACGGTCTGATTGATGGTGCGCTGTCGAATCACGCTGGAATACTCTTTAGATGCAGTATGAATTACAGCTGACCCAGCATAGTCTCAGCATTCGAGACTTCAAATTTGCCAGCAGCTTCAACGTTGAGTTTTTGTACTACGCCATCTTTGATCAGCATGGAATAACGCTGTGAACGAACGCCCATACCAAACTGGCTAAAGTCAGCTGACAAGCCAACGGCTTTAGAAAAGTCAGCATTGCCATCGGCCATCATGCGAACGACGCCGGCAGCTTTTTGTTCACGTCCCCAAGCGCCCATGACAAACGCATCATTCACCGAGATACACCAGATCTCATCTACACCTTTGGCATGCAATTCTTTAGCATGCTTGACGTAGCCAGGCACATGTTGCGCTGAACAGGTTGGTGTGAAAGCACCAGGCAATGCAAATATCGCAATCGTCTTGCCCTTAACCAAGTCCGACACGTTAAACGTATTCGGTCCGAGCGAACAACCCGCTGTTTCGGTTTCGATGAATTCAGCAAGCTTACCTTCAGGGAGATGATCTCCGACTTTGATTGTCATGATGCTTCCTTTTCTATGAATGAAAAACGGCACACAGGGCCCAGTGGAAATAAAACCGCGCCCGAATGTTGCCATCGGACGCAGTGAGCTAATACTGCCTCGGCGAAGTATGCCTTGTCAGCAGACTTTTTGCAGAATCAGTCCGCCTGACGGCGCAAGAATGCAGGAATATCATAGGTTTCAGTACCATTTCGCTCCATCGCACGGACTGTCTCCGAAGCCGACTCACGACGCCATACGGCCGGTGTACGAATCGCATCAAACTGCTGATTAGCGCCAGGTGACGCATCCGCTGTAGATACGGGTTCGTTATACGTACCAGTGCGCTGTACTGCGACTGGATTAGGCACTAGTACGGGTGCGCGGCGCGCACGACCCAAACCGGTTGCCACCACTGTGACACGCAATTCATCACCCATACTTTCGTCATACGCAATACCTTGCGCAATCGAAGCATCATCAGCAGCGAACGCACGTACCGTCGCCATAACATCTTTCACTTCTTTACCCTTGAGCGAACGGCTGCCAGTAACGTTTACCAACACACCACGCGCACCGGAGAGATCAATACCATCTAGCAGCGGCGAAGCAATCGCTTGCTCTGCTGCGATACGTGCACGATCAACACCTGAAGCGACCGCTGTTCCCATCATCGCTTTACCTTGCTCAGCCATGATGGTTTTAACGTCATTGAAGTCAACGTTGATATGACCAGGCACATTGATGATCTCGGCAATACCTGCAACGGCATTGTTTAAAACATCATCAGCGTGTTGCAACCAATCGGCCATGCTGTCGTCTTCGTAAATTTCTTCCAGCTTTTCGTTCAGGATAACGATCAATGAATCGACGTGCTTACTGAGTTCATCCAGACCCTCATTCGCGATATCCATACATTTTTTACCTTCGTAGGTGAATGGCTTGGACACGACCGCAACCGTTAATGCGCCCAATTCTTTCGCTACTTGCGCAACGATCGGAGCTGCACCGGTGCCAGTGCCACCACCCATACCCGCAGCGATAAACACCATGTGCGCACCGCGCAGAGCATCTTCGATACGCTCACGCGTTTCTTCCGCTAGCTGACGACCTAGCGCAGGTTTCATACCCGCACCTAATCCTGATTCACCGATCTGAATAACGTTATGTGCTTTTGACAGCGTTAACGCCTGAGCGTCAGTATTGGCGACGATGAATTCGACACCAGATACGCCCTTGTTGATCATATGCTGCACAGCGTTGCCGCCGGCACCACCGACACCGACCACTTTGATGATGGTCCCCTTCGTGTTTTCTAGCATATCGATTTCCATGTTTTACTCCTCAGATGATGCAGTTTTTAGTCGTTAACCATCACGCAGCGTGACGGCTAGCAACTAACAACTGCAGATTAATACAAGCTAATTAATACAAAAACTTCTACGCCAACAATACATACTCAAAAATTACCAAGAAACCACTCTTTCATCCGTTGCCATACTGCCGTTGCCGAACCCCCTTGACGCACGACGACCTGCCCTCTTAAATACTGACGCTTAGCTTCGATCAGCAAACCTAAAACTGTCGAATAGCGCGGACTACGAACCACATCAGCTAACTGCCCACTGTAATCAGGCATACCTATACGTGCGGGCTTGAGAAAAATATCCTCAGCCAATTCCGCAATGCCTGGTAACTGCGCAGTACCACCGGTTAAGACAATTCCGGAGGAGAGAACTTCTTCAAAACCTGATTCACGTACGACTTGATGCACGAGTGAAAAAAGTTCTTCTACGCGTGGCTCAATCACTGCTGACAAGGCCTGCCGCGACAAAGTGCGCGCGCCACGATCACCCAAACCGGGCACGTCAAACACATCGGTTGGATCAGCCAACACTTGTTTGGCGATGCCGTAACGGACTTTGATATCTTCTGCCTCACCGGTTGGCGTACGTAAGGCCATCGCAATGTCATTCGTGATTTGATCGCCTGCAATCGGTATCACAGCGGTATGACGTATCGCACCTTCAGTAAAAATCGCTATATCGGTAGTGCCTCCACCAATATCAACCAACACCACACCTAATTCTTTTTCATCATCAGTCAGCACCGCATCGGCCGAAGCCATGGGCTGCAATATCAAATCAGTGACCTCGAGTCCACAACGACGTATGCATTTCACAATGTTTTGCACAGCCGATACCGCGCCAGTGACGATGTGTACTTTTACTTCCAAGCGTATGCCGCTCATGCCTATGGGTTCGCGCACACCTTCTTGGTTGTCGACCATGAACTCCTGCGGCACGGTATGCAACAGCTGCTGATCGGTAGGTATATTGACGGCCTTAGCGGTTTCAATCACGCGCGCGACGTCTGTCGCAGTGACTTCTTTGTCTTTGATGGCAACCATGCCACTCGAATTGAAACTACGGATATGACTACCAGCGATACCTGTCCATACATTGCGTATCTGGCAGTCCGCCATCAACTCCGCTTCTTCAAGCGCACGTTGTATGGACTCCACCGTCGCCTCAATGTTCACTACAACGCCTTTTTTTAATCCTTTGGAATCATGCTGCCCGAGTCCAATAACTTCATGCCGGCCGTTAGGCAGCACCTCAGCCACAACAGCGACAACTTTCGTGGTACCGATATCGAGGCCGACAATCAGATTTTTTGCGTCTTTTGTCATAATTTTTTAAAGTTTTATTCCAAATTCTATACAGCGTCCGGTTGCAGATTTTCTAGATTGCTAGGACTCGCTTGCCCTCGCATGCGATAGGCCAATCCATTCGGATAGCGCATATCCACACTCTCTATACGCCCAGCCATCTGCGCTGATAAACGCGGATAGGCCGTTACGAATCTCGCTACGCGGACTCTAAACGCATCACGCTCATGCAAACGACCCAACTTCAGCGTGACTCCGTTGTTAAGTTTTGCTGTCCACGCATAACGCTTGGAGAGCTGTAATTCTCTCGGCACTAATTTCAGCGGTGCGAGCCAATCACGTAAATCTGCTAAACGCTGAGCGACTTCATGTGCACTGCCATCAGGCCCTTCCAATTGTGGCAAACGCCCTTCAGCCTCGGCCTCATCTAAATTGGCCGTGAATAAATATCCATCGACTGATAACAATCGTCCATCTTGCTCACCCCACGCACCCAGCACTTCATACTCATCTACCGACACAATCAATTTATTGGGCCACTCACGACGAACCGAGGCACGCTGCACCCATGGAACCATTTCAAATGCATTACGAACTGCCACTAAATCAGCAGTGAAAAAATTTCCGCGTATGCGCGGCAAAGCCGCGCTGCGTACCGTTGCAGCATCGACATAACGTAATGGGCCATCATTTGCACCCTGCACCTTCACTACGCGCAACTCAAACATAGGCTGACGTGCCACCCACTTGTAGCCCGTATACAGCACGCACAGAACCAACACGCCAAACAACGCGCGAGTAATTCTGTTCATTGTGCTAATGTCATGCCACATAGTTCACTAGTTCCTATTTCTTACACTTTTCGACTGCATCAAACAGCCGGCTTCCAATCTTTGGATTCCCGCAGATCGAGCGCTGCCATACGTAAAATCTCTACGCATAATTTTTCATACGGCATACCCGCAGCTGCTGCCGACATCGGCACCAAGGAATGACTAGTCATACCCGGCGAGGTATTTATCTCTAATAAAAACGGCTGATTGTCAGACTCACGCACCATCACATCGGCACGTGCCCAACCGCGACAACCTAAGGTTCTATAGCTTTGTAAGACGAGTTCTTGTATCTGTTTTTCTTGTGCGGGTGGCAATCCACTTGGGCAGAGATACTGCGTGTCATTCGAAAAATATTTATTTTGATAGTCGTAGTTGGCATCCGGAGCAACGATGCGCACAACAGGCAGTGCATGCGCCGTATCGGCATAGCCCATCACTGGACACGTTAATTCCATGCCACTGATGAACTGCTCAGCCATCACAGCCTTATCGAATTTCGCTGCCAAGGCATACGCCGCTGGTAACTCTTCCGCCGACTTAACTTTGGTAAGACCCAGCGTTGAACCTTCGTGAGCAGGTTTAACTATTAGGGGCAAACCTAATCGAGTGGCAATCGCCTTCCAATCGCTATCGACATTCAGCATCACAAAATCAGGTGTCGACAGACCGTTGTGTAGCCAGACACGCTTCGTCATCGCTTTGTCCATAGCAATCGCCGAAGCCAACACACCTGGACCGGTATACGGAATACCCAACTGTTCAAGCGCACCTTGTAAAGTGCCATCTTCACCATAACGGCCGTGCAAGGCGATAAAAACGCGATCAAATTTTTCTGCGGCTAATTCCGCCAGCGAACGCTTAGCGGGATCAAAAGCATGCGCGTCAATCGCCTGATCCTGTAGCGCTTTCAAAACACCCGAGCCCGACATCAATGAAATATCGCGCTCTGCTGAACGACCGCCAAACAACACGCCGACTTTGCCAAATTCTTCTCTCATCGCCGAGCTCATACATTCACCTGTGTAGTGAGCTGTTGCAAAGCGGCGGGTACATTTGAAATTGAACCGGCACCCATAGTCATCACGACATCATCTGGCTTGACAACTTTCAAAAGTATTTCAGGCATTTCAGTAATGTCTTCTACAAAAATCAATTCTGTTTTTCCAACTACCCGCAACGCATGCGCTAGTGATCTGCCATCGGCAGCGGGTATGGGTTGCTCACCTGCGGGATACACATCGGCTAGCACCAACACATCAACTGTTGAGAGCACCTTGACAAAGTCTTCAAATAAATCACGCGTACGTGTGTAACGGTGCGGCTGAAATGCAAGCACTAATCGACGCCCTGGAAACGCGCCACGTGCTGCGGCAATCGTGGCAGCTGTTTCAACAGGGTGATGACCATAATCGTCAACCAACGCAAATGTTCCACCCTTAGCCAATGGTAGCTGTCCATGCTTGGTAAAACGACGTCCCACACCTTTGAATTCGCGAAGTGCCTTTTGTATATCTTTATCAGCAACGTCTAATTCGCGTGCGACAGCAATCGCAGCACACGCGTTTTGTACGTTATGCATGCCTGGTTGATTCAGGTGCACAAGTAAAGGCTCGTAGTCTTTTTGTAAAACGGTGAATTCCATATGACCATTCACCGCATGCGCATCCACAGCTCGTACATTGGCCTCTTCATGAAATCCATACGTCATCACCATCTTGGAGATGAACGGCATGATTTCGCGTACGTTTTTATCATCAAGACACAAAATAGCGACACCATAAAAAGGTAGGCGCTGAGTGAATTCAATAAAGGCTTGCTTGAGCTTGGCAAAGCTATGATCGTAAGTTTCCATGTGATCAGCATCGATATTAGTGATCACCTCAATTACCGGAGACAAATTTAGAAACGATGCATCGGATTCATCGGCCTCAGCCACAATAAAATCACCCGAACCTAATTTAGCGTTGGCGCCCGCACTATTAAGACGACCACCAATAACAAACGTAGGATCCAATCCACCTTCAGCCAATATGCTAGCGACCAAACTTGTGGTGGTTGTTTTGCCATGCGTTCCGGCGATAGCGATACCGCGCTTCAAGCGCATCAACTCAGCCAACATCACTGCACGCGGAACAATCGGAACATGGCGCGCACGCGCTGCAATCACTTCAGGATTATTCGCCTGCACTGCTGTCGAAGTCACAATCGCATCCGCATCATCGACATTTTCAGGTGCGTGACCAATCCGAATACACACACCCAACTCGGCCAGACGACGACTGGCCACGTTGCTAGACAAATCAGAACCCGACACGGTATAGCCGAGGTTAAGCAACACCTCAGCGATCCCGCTCATACCGGAACCGCCTATACCTACAAAGTGTATGCGTTTAACTTTGTGCTTCATTTGCTTCCTAATTTCTCAATAATCTGGGCGATCGATTCATTCGCCTCTCGCTTACCGTTTGCATACGCTGCCTCGGCCATCTGTAGACAACGTTCGCGCGTAATCGTTTTAATTAATGAGGCCAACGCTTCGATATTTAATTCTTTTTGTGGCTGATGAAATGCGGCCCCTATCTGAGCCATCCACTGTGCGTTGTACTTCTGATGTGACGTGGTCGATGCAATGAATGGCACCAGAATGCTTGCTACACCTGCAGCACATAACTCAGACACCGTAATCGCACCGGCTCGACAAATCACCAGATCCGCTTGCGCATAGCGTGTGGCCATATCGTCAATAAAATCGACTAGCTCCGCTTGCACACCCTCTTGTTGATATGCCTGCTGTAACGCAGCAATATGCTGACGTCCGGATTGATGAACCACGCGTGGTCGATCGGCACTAGCGATCAATGCCAATGCGGCAGGGATAGTCTGATTCAAAATTTGCGCGCCCAAACTTCCGCCGAGCACCAAGATAGTCAGCGGACCGGAATGCTCGGCATAGCGAATTTTAGGTGCTGGTAGCGCGCTAATTTCGCGACGCACTGGATTACCTGTGACTTGAATGCGAGTGTCTAATTCGCTATTTTTAGTCGCAAATCCAAATAGTATTTTTTTCGCAAACGGGAGTAAGGCTTTATTAGACATAAGCAGTGCGGCATCGGCATTCACCAATGCGAGTGGCACTCCACACAACTTGGCCATCAAACCTCCCGGCACGGTGACATAGCCGCCCATACCAAGCACCACATCGGGTTTACGACGCCGCATGATGGAGAAACACTGAACAAAACTGTTCATCAACTTAATGACACCCATCGCGCTATGCAACCAACCCTTGCCACGCAAGCCACTGAAATTGATAGCATCGAAATCCACACCCTGACGAGGCACGATGTCGGCTTCCATACCATGCGTAGTTCCTAACCAGGATATTTTCCAGCCACGTGCGCGCATGGTGTCGGCGATGGCTAAGCCCGGAAAAATATGCCCACCTGTACCCGCAGCCATAATTAGAAGGTGACTCATGCTCGACCTCCGCGCATCAGCACTCGATTCTCATAATCGATACGAAGCAAAACGGCTAACCCTATGCAATTGATCACCACACCGGACCCACCGTAACTCATTAATGGCAAGGTCAAACCCTTGGTTGGCAGTAAGCCAAGATTGACGCCCATGTTGATGAATGTTTGCACGCCTATCCAAAGGCCTATGCCTTTTGCAACGAGACCTGCAAATACTTTGTCAACGGCGATCGATTGACGACCGATATCAAATGCACGTCGCACTATCCAATAAAAAGCGAAAGTGACGAGCAAGACACCTGCCAATCCCAATTCTTCACCAATCACGGCCAACAGAAAATCGGTATGCGCTTCGGGTAGGTAATGAAGTTTTTCTACGCTGGCACCTAAGCCCACACCAAACAATTCACCACGTCCAAAGGCAATCAATGAGTGCGTCAATTGGAACGCTTTACCTAATGCATTTTCTTCGGTCCACGGATTGAGGTAAGCAACCATACGCTCGTAGCGCCAGGGGGAAATCAAAATAATGGCAAAAAATACAGCCGCTAGCACGCTAATGATTCCGCCAAACCAAATGATGTTAAATCCACCCAAGAACAAGATGCCCATAGCGATACACACCACTACACCGAATGCACCCAAATCAGGTTGCAACATCAGCAAACCACCACACAAGCCCGCTGCAATCGCCATCGGCAAAAAGCCTTTAGTCAACTTGTGCATGTACTGCTGTTTACGCACAGTGAAATCAGCTGCATAAAAAATCATCATTAGTTTTAATATTTCTGAAGGCTGCAGACTAAATCCACCAAAGCCAATCCAACGACGTGCGCCGTTGACACCTTTACCCACGCCGGGGATTAACACCAAAATCATTAACACTAGCGCCAACATAAATAACAAAGGCGCCGCGCTTTGCCATTGTTCGATTTTTACGCGGAAAGCAAATAAGCCCGCGATCAAACCTATGATCACGAACATCGTTTGTCGCATTAAAAAATGATGATTTTTATAGTTTGCATATTTAGGAGAATCCGGCAATCCTATGGAAGCGGAATAAACCATCACCACACCAGTCAACAGCAATAGCAGCACAACCCAAACTAAAGCCTGATCGTATTCAAGCATGCTGGAACGCTGTCCCAATGGACTATCGCTGCCAGCATCGGCATTGGTATTCCATGGCAGTGTTAACCTCATGTGCTGATCTCCCCGTTCGAGAGACCCAATTCACGTACCGCTTCACCAAACACTTGAGCACGGTGCGCGTAGTTGGTAAACATATCAAAGCTGGCGCATGCGGGTGAAAGTAAAACCACATCACCTTCAACGGCTATTTCAGCGGCGCGTTCGACCGCTTGCTCCAAGGTCCAGCAATCAATCAGATCAATCCCTGTGTCCGCTAATGCCGCACGTATCATCGGACCATCTTTACCAATTAACATGACGGCTCGTACATAACGAGTAACAGGCTGAGCCAGTAGCGCAAAGTCTTGGCCCTTACCATCGCCGCCAGCAATTAAAATTAAATTCGATTTAGTGTTGGACCCTAGTCCGTTGAGTGCTGCTATCGTCGCACCCACATTCGTACCTTTGCTGTCGTCAATATAATCAACGCCACGAATAGTGGAAATAGCCTCTACACGATGCGGCTCACCTTGATACTGCCTAGCTGCATGTAAAAGCGGGGCAAGTGGCAAATCGATAGCACGGCACAAGGCTAAAGCAGCCAATACATTGCTGGCGTTATGCAGCCCGCGAATCTTTAAAGCATCCGCCGGCATCAGTCGATTGATAAAAATCTCGGTCGGTTCTTTTTGCTTACCGCGTTTTTTCTTTTCACCTTCATCGTCAGTGCTAATGGCTTGTACCAACCAGCGCATGCCATGCTCTTCGACCAATCCAAATGCTTCCGCTTCTGTCGGTGCGTCGATACCAAAGGTAGTGCAGGGAGCATCGCGCGCAGTCATTTTCATTACACGTGCATCATCGCGATTCAAGACTCGAATAGTCTCTGGACTAAAAATACGTTCTTTGGCTTTGGCGTAATCGCTCATACCACCATGCCAGTCCAAATGATCTTGCGAGATGTTCAATACTGTCGCCACATCAGCGCGCAAGGTGTACGTACTGTAAAGCTGAAAGCTAGATAGCTCGAGCACCCATACATCAGGCAACGTATCGGTAGCGACTGCCTCACGTAACACATCGAGTGCAGCTGGACTGATGTTGCCCGCAACTTTTACGGACAGACCTGCGGCGCGACATAGTTCGCCCGTCAGGCTCGTGACAGTAGTTTTGCCGTTCGTACCGGTAATAGCAATTATTTTTGGTTGATACCCACGTTGTTCTTTTAGCGCTGCAAGAGCCTGCGCAAACACTTCAATTTCACCCCAAACAGGAATATTTTTTTCCTGTGCGGCAGCCAATATCACTTTCAGCTCATGCAGAGGTGACAGGCCCGGGCTCAGAATGATGAAGTTAATACTGTCTAATAAAGCAGAAGTAAACTCGCCCGCAATAAATTCTGCAGCAGGCACGTTTTCGCGCAACGCAGATAAGCGATCAGGGAATGCGCGCGTATCGGCTACACGCAGGCGCACGCCAGCATCCGCTAGCCAATGTGCGATGGCCAGTCCCGATTCACCGAGTCCCAGCACCAATGCGTGTTTACCTGCGTAGTTCATTTTTATCAGTTCGTTTTATTTTTTATGAGTTAGCGCAGCTTTAAGGTCGACAAGCCAAACAACACCAGCATCATGGTGATAATCCAAAAGCGAACGACCACCTGCGTTTCTTTCCAACCTTTTTGTTCATAGTGATGATGTAACGGCGCCATCAGTAAGACGCGTTTACCAACACCAGTTTTCATTTTGGTGTACTTGAAATACGCGACCTGCAACATGACTGACAAGGTCTCGACCACAAATACGCCACCCATAATGAACAACACAATTTCTTGACGAACGATCACAGCAATCGTACCTAGAGCACCACCCAATGCGAGAGCACCTACATCGCCCATAAAAACTTGTGCGGGATAAGCGTTGAACCACAAGAAGGCCAAACCAGCACCTGCCATCGCGCCGCAGAAAATCAATAACTCACCCGCACCGGGTATGTGAGGAATCAGTAAATATTTTGCGTAGGTCGCGCTACCCGTCAAATACGCAAAGATGCCGAGTGCGGAACCCACCATCACGGTCGGCATAATGGCCAAGCCATCTAAGCCATCCGTTAGGTTGACCGAATTACTGGTACCGACGATAACGAAATAGGTGAGCGCAATAAAACCCCAAACACCTAAGGGATAGCTAACCGTTTTGAAAAATGGAACGATCAAATCGGCTGTAGGCGGCAATTCCATTGAAAAGCCCGACTGCACCCATGACATAAACAATTCGAGAACAGCGGTGTTAGTTGGACCCGAAACAGAAAACGCTAAATAAAATGCGGCGAGCAATCCAATTAATGATTGCCACATATATTTTTCGCGAGAGCGCATGCCGTTCGGATCTTTGTAAACTACCTTACGGTAATCATCGACCCAACCAATCACACCAAACCCCAAGGTCACAATCAACACGGGCCAGACAAAACGATTCGTCCAATCAATCCAGAGCAGGGTTGAGACGCCGATACCGATCAATATCAATACGCCACCCATCGTTGGCGTACCGGATTTCACTAAATGCGTTTGTGGACCATCAGTGCGGACTGCCTGCCCCACTTTTAACGTGGTGAGCAAGCGAATTACAACCGGCCCAAACAACAAGCCAATCATTAATGACGTGAGAGTAGCAAAGACCGCGCGGAAGGTAATGAAGTTAAATACCCTCAATGCCCCGAGCTGATCTTGAAAATGTTGTGCTAGCCAGAGCAGCATCTCAATGACCTCCTACGGAAATGCCTGTTAGGCGTTCTACGACGCGTTCCATTTTCATGAAGCGTGATCCTTTGATAAGAATGCTCGCATTAGCTGATGTGCTGCCTAGCTCATTATTCAATGTATCGACATCATCGAAATGGCGACCAGCGCTACCAAAAGCCAGGCTGGCGTGACGAGCCAAGGTACCCAACGTAAATAACTGATCAATGTGGCGCGTGCGTGCATATGAACCAATTTCTTCATGAAACGCGATGCCCTCAGAACCAACCTCGCCCATATCACCCAATATCAACGTGCGCGGTGATGGCGACATCGCCAATACATCGATCGCAGCCCGCACGGAATCTGGATTAGCGTTGTAGGTATCATCGATCACTAAAGCACCATTCGTTGCATTTTTACGTTGCAAGCGCCCTGCGACGGGAACGAATGCCTGCAACCCGCGTACGATGCAGTCGACATCAATGCCTACAGCACGAGTTGCAGCAAATGCAGCTAAAGCATTTCGCACGTTGTGCTCGCCTGCAGCTGCGATTGATACATGCACCGATTGACCATTCACTTGGATTTGTAAATCGCTGCCAAATGCTTTCGGCTTCCATTCGCACCAAACTGCAGCGCGCTGATCCAATCCAAAAGTGATTGTTTGTTTTTTATCGGCATACGATTGCCACAACGCCGTATAGTCATCATCGGCAGGAAAGACTGCGCTGCCATTGGCTGACAAAGCAGTAATCACCGCACCATTTTCTTTAGCAACTGCCGCGACGCTTTCCATAAATTCTTGATGTTCACGCTGAGCATTGTTGACTAACCCTACAGTGGGTTGAGCAATCTCTGCTAGCCGTGCAATTTCGCCGGGATGATTCATTCCCATTTCAATGACTGCAGCGCGATGTTTGCTATCTAATCTGAACAAGGTAAGTGGCACACCAATTTCATTATTTAAATTACCTTGAGTCGCAAGATAATTATTCTCTCCAAACGCCGCCGACAAAATCGAGGCAATCATTTCTTTGACGGTAGTCTTACCATTACTACCAGTGACACCAATCACAGGAATAGAAAATTTCTGTCGCCAGCCGTTAGCAATCTGCCCTAATGCATAACGCGTATCGGGCACCACTAGTGCCGGCAAAGTTAATCCCTCAGGAGTACGCTCAACTACGACCGCGGCAGCACCTTGTGCAGTTACCTCGTGTAAAAAGTCGTGTGCATCAAATCGCTCCCCACGCAGAGCCACAAACAAATTCCCTTGTCCGACCTGCTTGCTATTGGTCGACACGCCAACAAAAGAGGCTGGTGCTGTTACGTGCGCACCAGGAATCCAGCTGATCAATTCAGAAAGGCTGGCGTGCATCAATGCCCTCCGAAACGTGTAGCGCGCGTGGCGAGTGCCAACGCAGCATGATCGGTATCACGAAAAGCTAGTTTTTTGCCTTTGATCTCTTGATAATCTTCGTGACCTTTACCAGCAATCAGTACAACATCATTTTTACCTGCATGACGAATCGCCGACAAAATCGCCTGCGCGCGATCTTCAATCACCTGAATTTTTTCAGAAGGCAAACTTCCACAACCACGGATCATTTGCTCAATGATGTCTGCTGGATTTTCACTGCGCGGATTGTCACTCGTAATAACAAGATGATCTGCTGCTAAAGCGGCTTCTGTCATTTGTGGTCGCTTACCCGGATCGCGATCACCACCGCAACCAAACACACACCATAACTGTCCGTGACGCGCATCAGCGACTTGACGCAATGTTTGCAGCGCTTTTTCGATTGCATCGGGCGTGTGCGCATAATCGATCACAGCTAATGGACCTTCTTGTCCACCCAATTGCTCCATGCGGCCAGGTACAGCGGTTAAGGATTCCATCTGACGCACGGCGCTATTCCATGACAAACCACGAGCAAGCAATACACCAGCAATCGTTAATACATTACTCACATTAAAAAGGCCGATCAATTGAGTACGCACTGCACTCGAGCCAAAGGGTGACGATAATTGAAAATTTGTTCCGTGTTGGCTAACACGTATATCGCTAGCAGAAAGCACAGGCATTTGATCATGCTGTACACCTTCAACGGTATAACCAATAACTTTGACGTCAGAATGATTCCGCCTTAACTGCGTTAACAGACGCACACCCATTGGATCATCTAAATTAATCACGGCATGCTTTAAACCCGGCCAATCAAACAAAGCAGCTTTCGCTGCTTCATAGGCAGCTATGCTGCCGTGAAAATCTAAATGGTCACGCGTGAAATTAGTAAACACGGCGACATCGACATGCAGTTCATCGAGTCGTCCTTGCGCCAAACCTATGGATGAGGCTTCGATTGCCAGCGCTTTTGATCCGCGTTGCTTTTGCTGTGTAAGTTGACGAAACAATTGCACAGCATCAGGCGTAGTCAATCCAGTTGCTTCGAATTTATCGATCTCGCCATTGCGACACTGTGCAATGCCCAAGGTACCAATTACCGCTGTTGGTATTCCTTCACGCGACAACGCTTGGCCTAACCAATGCGTGCATGAGGTTTTACCATTGGTACCTGTGACTGCCACGCTGAACATATCTGCATCAGGTTGGCGATACCATTCATGTGCGATACGTCCTACCATTTTTGCTAGTTCTGGCACACCAAAATGCGCGATAGTCCACTCAGCAGCCCAATGAAAATCATCGCTCATTTCAAACAATATAGCTGCAGCACCTGATTCAATCGCTTGCTGAATATGCTGTCGACCATCACCCGACTCGCCACGACACGCAAGGAAAATATCGCCACGCGCAATCTGACGCGAATCGAGTGACAAATTTGCCGCAGGTGCAATTTCTTGCAGCCTGCGTGTCACGTCGATGATGTCGATTACGGCGTTCGCCATCACATACTCTCCGCAATCGGTTCGGCGGGCATGATGACGTTGCTCACACTCGCGTCCGGGGGCACATTCAGGGATGACAACGCACTCGCTGCAACACTCGCAAATATCGGCGCTGCGACTAAACCACCAAAGTGCTTACCCGCACCCGGCTCATCAATCATGACCGCGATAATGATGCGCGGGTCCGATACTGGTGCTAGACCAACAAACGAAGCAACATACTTATTAACGTAGTGACCGTTTTCTAATTTGTGTGCGGTACCTGTCTTACCAGCCACACGATAACCTCGTACCTGAGCAAGTGGCGCAGTACCACCAGGACCCACCACTAATTCCATCATGTCGCGCATTTGATGCGCCGTTTTATCGCTAATTACTCGCTGCGGGACTGGTGGCTGCGACACTTTTTGAAATGACAAAGGAATCATCTCTCCGTTGCGTGCAAAAATCATATACGAACGTGCCACTTGAATCAGCGACACCGAAATACCATGTCCGTAGCTCATCGTCGCTTGCTCGATGGGACGCCAGGTTTTGTAGGGACGCATACGACCGGCGACAGCACCAGGAAAACCAACGCGCGGCGGCTGCCCAAATCCGACTGAGCTAAACATGTCCCACATCTGACGCGGCTCAAGCTTTTGCGCCATACGAACCGTGCCCACATTCGATGATTGCTGAATAATTTGCGACACCGACAATGCAGCCGCATGCGGATGCGAATCACCAATAGTCGACGGACCTATCGTTAATTTTCCAGGTGTGTCTAAAATCGTGCTGGGTGTGACCAAACCTTTTTCTAATGCGAGTGCGACGGTAAAAGGTTTCAGCGTAGAGCCCGGCTCATAGGTATCGGTAAACACCCGATTACGCAATTGCGCACCGGTCAATCCAACCCGGCTGTTGGGATTGTAGGTCGGCATATTCGCCAGTGCGAGTACCTCACCTGTTTTGACATCCAATACAACGATGCCACCTGCTTTCGCCTTATTTTTTTCTATCGCTTGCTGCAAATGAGTAAAAGCGATGTATTGGATTTTGCTATCGATGGATAAGGTGAGATCGCGTCCATCCTGAGGTTCGCGCAGTAACGCAATGTCGTCTACAACACGACCTAGATTGTCGCGAATGACGCGACGACTTCCAGTGATACCGCCCAACGTCGATTGTTGAGCCAGCTCCATACCTTCCTGACCTTTATCTTCGACACTAGTAAAACCGAGTACGTGCGCCGCTACTTGGCCCGCGGGATAAAAGCGTTTGTATTCTGGTTTGGTGTGTATGCCGGGAATATCTAATGCGAGTACTTGATCAACGGCTTCAATTTCAACTTGCCGTTTAAGATAAACAAAATTTGAATCGGATTCGAGTTTTTTCTTGAGCTCTTGCGAACTAATATCCAATAGCTGCGCTAATCGCTGCGATTTTTCAGGCGACGCATTCACGCTATCCGGCACGGCCCAGATCGCTTTGACTGGAAGCGAGGTCGCCATCACTTCGCCATTACGATCGAAAATTTTTCCGCGTACCGCAGGTAAATCCAACGTACGTGCGTAACGCGATGCACCTTTTTTCTGCAAGAACTCTGTTGAAACCGCCTGCAACCAAAACGCGCGCGCAGCAAGTGCCACAAATGCAGCGAACAATAAAAATAGCGCAACGCGTGAACGCCAAGCAGGCAAACGCACAGCCAACACCGGGCTAGCTGCAAATGCCACTCCACGAGCTGCTGCCTTTCTGCTGGGTGCTCGCACTATTTGGCTCCCGCTGTTAGATACTGCGTTTTACCCGTGCCAGGTGACGACATACCTAGTGATGTGCGCGCCAGCGAATCTACTCGCGCATGTTTGGCGAGCATGGATTGATCTAACTGCAGCTGCGACCATTCGGTCTCTAATTCTTTTTGGCGTAGCTGTGAACGTTCAAGCTCAATAAATAATCGACGAGCCTGAAACTGCGAATTCACCAATAAGAGTGCGCATACCATCAGCAAACTGACTAACGATAAAATCGTACGATTACTCATGCGCACCTCCAGGTGCTAAGCGCATAGCGCAACGCATTACGGCTGAACGTGAACGGGGATTAGCAGCTATCTCTTCATCTGAAGGTTTGACGCGGCCGAGTAATTTCATAAGCGGTGATGGCAAATCAATGGCACGAACTGGCAAACGACGATGAGGCTGCGGTACGTTGGCTTTATCAGCCATGAACCGTTTAACGATACGATCTTCAAGTGAATGAAAACTTATCACCACCAATCTCCCGAACGGTGCGAGACGTTCGTATGCCTGATTCAAACCTGCTTCCAGTTCTTCAAGTTCCTGATTGATGAATATCCGTACAGCCTGAAAAGTCCGGGTGGCCGGGTCTTTCCCTTTTTCACGGGTCTTGACGGCGCTAGCCACGAGTGCTGCAAAGTCTCTCGTGCTGACGAGTGGCTCGACTGCCCGGCGAGCAACAATCGCCTTTGCAATCTGAAAAGCAAACCGTTCTTCCCCATAGTCGCGAATCACTTTCTCCAGGTTTTCCTGAGTCGCTATTGCCAGCCACTCAGACGCCGCCATACCACGCGTGGTGTCCATACGCATGTCGAGTGGACCATCTGCACGAAAACTAAAACCACGCTCTGCTTCATCAACCTGAGGTGAAGACACACCCAGATCGAGTAACACTCCATCAATCTTTTCGATATTCAATGCAGCAAGCTGCACGTCCAGCGTCGCAAAACTGTCATGCACAATCACAAATCGACTATCTTCTTGCGCTAATTTTTGCGCCACAGCGACTGCTTGAGGGTCTTTGTCAAACGCAATCAAGCGACCTTTTACCGACAGTCGCTCGAGAATGCGGCGGCTGTGACCACCACGCCCAAAGGTGCCATCAACAAAAATTCCATCACAACGCTCGTCCACCATCGAAAGCGCATCAACGGCTTCATCCAGTAACACCGTTCGGTGCAAATACTCGGGCACCGCTACGTGACTCATGAGCGACGATCAGAAAGAAAAATTGTTCAACACGTCAGGCATGCCATTCGCGATTGCCTGCGATTCACTTTCTTCCAACCTTGCCGCATCCCAAATTTCAAAATGACTGCCCATACCGAGCAACATCACATCGCGCGTGAGTAATGCAGCCGTTCGTGATTCAGGAGAAATTAATATTCGACCCGCACTATCCATCTCAACATCTGAGGCATTACCGAGAAAAATTCGTTGCCAGGCGCGCGCTGACATCGGCCAACCTGCAATTTGTTCGCGATGAATTTCCCAAACTGGACGAGGAAATAAAAGAAGACAACCGTGCGGGTGTTTGGTCAGCGTAATGCGGCCTTCACACTGCAAAGACAGTGCGTCACGATGCCGGGCCGGAATAGACATTCGGCCTTTTGCATCCAAACTCAACGCGGACGCGCCCTGATACACCTTGGTTATCTCCCCTATCGTTAAAATTTAGTGAACATAAGCAAAACAGCAAGTCGTCAAATGTTAGGAGAAAGAAAAATCTTTGCCCCACAAAAAGACACTTTTTCACACTGGCGCCCACTTTAGTAGATCGAGAATTGTCGGTCAAGGAATATCGCGGGGGGAAATGTAGTTTTTTTCAATGAAGTCAATGACTTAGCGTCAACTGTTGAAGCTGAACGTACCTAGAATAGGCGTTGAAAATTAAGGACTTAGGGAAGTTAATGAAAGTAAAACTTCAGCAATACACATGTGTTTTGTGCGATTGCAAGTTTACTTATTAAAAAGCATTGCCGAGAAGGCAATTGATTGGGTAAAGCCTCAGCTTGGGGCTCAGTGGCGATCGCAGAAAGCTATCCCACCAGAAATAAAGTGAAGCAGACCGATAGGCCGGATTCTGTATAGCAGCTTGCGCTGCCTGGACAGTCATTCCTCTAGGCGCAGGATTACTCCAACGCTCAAGCTTCCTACCCGCATGCTCAGCGAGCAACGTCAACGCATGCCTATTTGGAATTGCTCCGAGTGGAGGTTACCGCGTTTCACCCTTTACAGCTTGCGCTGCAAAGACTCGTCTCTGTGGCCCTATTCCTCGTCTCACGACGGACGGTCGTTAACCGTCACCCTGCTCTATGGAGTCCGGACCTTCCTCTCGCTATCGCCATTACGCGACTGCCAGCGACTGTCTAGTCTGCTTCACATCGCGATTCTAGCTGAGACAGAGAGCATCGCTAAGAAAGGTTTTTAAATAGATCATCCGAATCAAAATTTAATTAAGCAAAAGTAGACAGCCTCCCCGCCCGTATCTACAATGTAGACACGAAAGCACAAAAGAGGATCACCATGCAAGCCATTATTAAAAAGTGGGGCAATAGCCCTGCCCTCAGATTAAGCGCCAGTTTAATGAAAGAAGCGCAGCTAACGATTGATCAAGAAGTTTCAGTCAAAGTTTCTCGTGGAAAAATCATCATCGAGCCAGCAACTCGCAAAGAATACAAACTGGAAGAATTAGTGGCCGGCATTACCACTGCTAATACCCATGCAGAATCGGATTTTGGTAAGCCCATCGGCAAGGAAATCTGGTAATGGTCAAACGATATGTGCCCGATTCGGGCGATATCGTTTGGCTGGAATTCGATCCTCAGGCAGGACATGAGCAGGCAGGTCATCGCCCAGCCTTAGTGCTTAGCCCAGCCTCTTATAATGGGAAGACTGGCTTAATGGTTTGCTGCCCACTTAGCACCCAAGTCAAAGGTCATCCTTTTGAGGTCGTAACAATCGTTGATGGCACGCGATGCTCTGTACTGACTGATCATGTGAAATCGCTAGATTGGCGCGCACGCAAAGCTAAACACAAGGCTACGATCGGCGAGCAGGAATTGTGGGATGTTCGAGCAAAAATAAAAGCACTTCTGATGATTTGATTAATAAGCCAAACGATAAACGAAAGGCGTGTTATTTAGCTGTATCGATGTGCGAAGTAACACTTCGACGAGATAACGAATCGATGCAGTTTGCAACGGCAGGTTGGTAGGTCGCTCTCTAAAAGTCGGGCTGGATAAGGCTGATCTTGCTTTCATTAATGTCCAGTTACGGAAGACCTTCATGAATAATTTTAAGAAGCTTTGACACAACCTTCTTGCTTTAAGATGCGATAAGTGGAGGCGGGATATTTTGCGAGCTTATCAGCGGGTCGTCGAGGGCGAGCGACAAGCTCTCCACCACAATTAGGACAATGGCCTCTCAGCGTAGTATCAGCGCATGATGCACAAAAAGTGCATTCGAATGAACAGATACGCGCATCAATAGCCTCTGGTGGAAGATCTTTGTTGCAGCACTCGCAGTTAGGTCGTACTTGAAGCATGGATCCCCCCATCCCTTTGTATATGCACTGATACGATTTAAATACGAAAGCAGCCTAACACTCATAAAATGTACGCAGCGCCAGTTATCGCTAACGAAGACATTGCTTACGTGGCGACCTTTGACGTAATCAAACTACACTGAGCATCCATGATTACGATGTCACTTCCATTGAAGATTTAATTTTCTTTGCGAGGCAGCACAATCTCGCAAATACAGATTAATCAGGGTTTGATAAGGAATTCCAATTTCTTCAGAAATGGCTTTGAAATAATCGACCGATTCCTCATCAAGCCGAATTGTGATGGATTTTTTTAACTGATTTGCGTAAGGATTCTTACGAGCTTTCGAAAAATCATACTCATCGCGCATGGCTGTCACCTTTGTTTATAGTATTTTGTCTCTTGGGCTGTGGCTTTTCTTGCGGAGATGATGCGAATAACATTATCAGCATCTCGGTAGCAGTGACACACCATGATCAATCGCAAAGAAAAACTATGACCCAATAATATGAATCTCTCCTCATCAGCAGAATGATCAGGATCGTCAATCAACTTGGCGTTCTCATCATAGAAAACAGACTTCGCTTCTTCAAATGAAATTCCGTGCTTCTTAAGATTGCTCGAAGCCTCACGGGTATCCCATTCGAATCGGAGTAAATTCATATGTACATTGTAAGTACAACTTCGGATTGGCGCAACCAACAGTTCCAAAGGCGAATCGATACCTCCCGAAAGCACTAAAACCCTCCCCCGTTATCGCTAGCAAGGCCATGACTAACGTAGAGACCTGTGGCGAAATCGATCTGCACTTTGGATTCCGGATCCGACTGTAGTTACCGCCTTTAGTTAAATGATCGTAATCAGCACGAGGCGCAGATAACATTACAATGACCTAAATATGTCCTTACACAGCTTTCGCTTAATCGTATAAGACCCAATAGCAAGGATCCACTATGCAATACGACACTCAGCTAAATAATCACGGACTGAAATACAATCCTTTCAAAGCGCTGGTTACTCCTAGACCTATTGGATGGATATCAACGATTAGCAAAACGGGCGCGCTTAATCTAGCCCCCTATAGTTTTTTTAATGCGGTTAGTGACAGACCACCGATGGTGATGTTTTCATCTATCGGTCGAAAAGATACGCTCAACAACATAGAAGAAACCGGCGAATTTGTTTGCTCAATGGTGAGCAGCGAACTTCGCGATGCTATGAATATGTCTTCTGCTGCCGTTAATTATGACATCGATGAATTCAAGTTAGCAGGAGTGACGCCAGCTGATTCTTTTTATGTCAAACCACCCAGAGTCGCAGAAGCCCCCGCAGCGCTCGAATGTCGCTACTGGAAAACTTTACCGCTCCCTGCTCCAGAAGGTAATCCGGAATTAGCTTACTGGCTTGTATTTGGTGAGGTGGTTGGAATTTATATCGATGACAACCACATCAAAGATGGAATTTTTGATGTGGCCGCAGCACAGCCTTTAGCACGACTAGGCTATATGGATTATTCATTCGTTACTTCGGAAACTATGTTTACCTTAAACCGTCCTGAAGTAGAAAATAACGGCACTACAGCAACGCTGATACCTGGCCCCTGGGATGGAATTTTTCGCTGATATGTTTTTCTAAGCGATACAAATTTTGATGCTTTAGCGGATGCAAGTGAACGCAAATTTTACCTTGGATTTAAATTCAACTAATCACCCGCACGCTACGAGAGATTCTCGAAAATACCCGCAGCACCCATACCCGTACCCACGCACATGGTCACCATACCGTATTTGAGTTTACGTTTACGCATGCCATGGATGACAGTGGCTGAACGTATAGCGCCCGTCGCGCCGAGCGGATGACCTAACGCAATCGCACCACCTAAGGGATTCACTTTACTCATATCGAGACCCAAGTCATGACTAACGGCCAGAGCTTGTGCTGCAAAGGCTTCATTCAGCTCTATCCAATCAAGATGATTTAACGTCAAGCCCGCAGAAGCCAATGCCGCTGGAATCGCTTCCTTCGGACCGATACCCATAATTTCTGGTGGCACGCCACGCACTGCAAACGAAACAAAGCGCGCTAATGGAACAAGATTGAACTGCTTAAGAATTTTTTCGCTAACAATAATCAGCACACCAGCGCCATCCGATGTCTGTGAACTATTACCCGCCGTCACCGAACCTTTTGCTGCAAATACCGGCTTTAGTTTTCCTAGAGCTTCCAATGTGGTGTCAGGACGAATACCTTCATCATCCGTAATCGTTTGAGTCTGCGTATCGATCTGTCCGCTCCTTAGATTAGGTAAGCGATGAATTACATCAATAGGAATAATTTCACCGGCACGTTCACCACTTAATTGCGCTGCGTGCGCTCTACGATGAGATTCAAGGGCGAATTCATCTTGAGCTGGACGTGAAATTTTCCATTGGGTGGCCACTTTCTCTGCGGTCAAACCCATGCCGTAAGCCATACCAATATTTTCATCGCTGAACACGCCCAAATTGATTGATGGGTGATAACCCATCATGGGTACCACGGACATCGACTCAACACCGGCGGCAATCATGACATCTGCCTCACCAACGCGTATGCGATCAGCTGCCATCGCTACGGCAGATAAGCCGGAAGCGCAATAGCGATTAACGGTAACACCACCTACAGTCTTAGGTAAACCAGCAAGCAGCACAGACATACGAGCGACATTTAAACCTTGTTCCGCCTCAGGGAATGCGCAACCAACAATCGCATCTTCAATCAGCTTAGGATCGAGCGTTGGCACTTGAGCTAAAGCAGCTTGCAATGCATGTACCAGCAAGTCATCGGGACGCGTATGACGAAACACACCACGCGGCGCTTTGCCTATGGGAGTTCGAACAGCAGAAACGATGTAGGCATCCTGAAGTTGTTTAGTCATGATGAATCCCTGTGTAATGAATCAGCAATAGCTCTGCTTTAATTTCGTACCGGCTTACCGGTCTGTAGCATGCCCATGATGCGCTCTTGTGTTTTTGGATGCGCTAGCAATGCCATGAAACCTTGGCGCTCTTTATCTAATAACCATTGCTCGCTAACCTGGCTACCGGGATCCACATCACCGCCAGACACGGTATCGGCAATCAGGGTTGCGATGTGTTCATCATGCGCAGAAATAAAACCACCGTCACGCATGTTGATTAGCTGTGCCCGAATCGTGGCAATGCCATACCGACCTGTCACAGGAATCAGTGATGACAAGGGTGGGCGATAACCCGCTTGAGCTAATGCCACAGCTTGCGCTTTAGCGACATGCAGTAATTCATATGGGTTAAGAACAATCACATCACCACGCGAGAGATAGCCCATTTTTTTCGCTTCTGGTGCTGATTTAGATACTGCCGCAGTTGCAGCTGCTGTAAATCGATTTTTCAAAAATTGAAGAATGTCATTCCCTTTGGCTTCGCGTGCAGAACGTAGCGCGATCTCTTTTAAGCCACCGCCGGCTGGCATTAAGCCAACGCCTACTTCAACTAAACCAATATACGATTCCAATAATGCGACACGTCGACTAGCATGCATTAACAATTCACAGCCGCCTCCCAAAGCAATACCACCGACTGCAGCGACCACAGGCACGTTGGCATATTTAACGCGCATCATCGCGCGCTGAAAATTCGCTACGACCTGATCGATGGCTTTCAAACCACCTGACATAAATACGGGCAACATAGCCTGCAAATCCGCACCCGCAGAGAATGCACCACCTTCTGCTGAATCGGCTTGCCAAATAACGAGTGAGCCGAAATGTTGTTCAGCTTCTGTAACTGCCCTATCTATACCAGCGATGACTTCTGGGCCCATCACATGCAGCTTCGTTTTAAACGACAACAACAACACCTCATCATCTTGATGCCACAACCGTACGGAGGCATCTTCATGAACAGTAATACCAGCAGTCGCACCGGTAGCTACGGATTCACCCACTAGCGATGCGCGGAAAATTTGTCGTTGATATACGGGCAGCGCAGATCTGGCTAGGGTCGATTTCTTTTTAGGCGACCAAGAACCCTGCTCTGTATGCACCGCGGTGCGCCCATCAAATACCCAAGCGGGCAAAGGTGCATTCGACAACGCATGGCCTTCATCAATATCCTGCTTTACCCACTGCGCTACTTGCTGCCAACCGGCTTGCTGCCACAATTCAAACGGCCCCTGCTTCCAACCAAAACCCCAACGCAACGCAAAATCAACATCACGCGCTGTCTCGGCGATGGACTCAAGATGGACGGCGATGTAGTGAAAAGAATCGCGGAATATGGCCCACAAAAATTGGGCTTGCGGATTAGTCGATTCGCGCAGTGACTTCAGGCGTTTAGCAGGATCTTTTTCTTTTAAAATTCGACCGATTAATTCATCAGTTTTAGCACCTGAAGCGACGTAGTTTTGTTTGGCAGCGTCGTAGCGCAAAATATCTTTGCCCACTTTTTTATAAAAGCCTGCGCCACTTTTTTGCCCTAGATTCCCAACAGTAACGAGTCGCTCAAGTACAGCCGGTGTTGCATACACTGAGTGAAAAGGATCATCAGGTAATTTGTCTTGCATGGTGCGAATCACATGACCTAAGGTGTCTAAGCCCACCACATCGGCGGTACGGAATGTGCCTGATTTAGCGCGTCCTAATTTTGCGCCAGTTAAATCATCAACTACGTCATACGAAAGACCAAATTTATCTGCTTCATGCATAATCGCAAGCATGCCAAACACACCCACGCGATTCGCAATGAAGTTGGGCGTATCAATCGCACGCACTACGCCTTTGCCTAAAGTTGTGACGAGAAAGCTCTCTAATTGATCTAGTATCGAAGGCTGGGTAGCTGCGGTAGGAATGAGTTCTACCAAATGCATGTAGCGCGGTGGATTAAAAAAATGTACTCCACAAAAACGTGAACGCAAATCATCTGCCAATCCAGTAGCCAGATCAGTGATCGATAAGCCTGAGGTATTGGTCGCAAAAATCGTATGCGGTGCAACATGCGCTGCAATCTTCTCGTAAAGTGCATGCTTCCAATCCATGCGCTCGGCGATCGCCTCGATAATGAGATCGACGGATGCTAATTTTTCTAGATCATCGTCAAAGTTAGCTACCTCTATCAATTCGGCCTGTTGACTTTGCGCTAGCGGAGCAGGATTAATTTTTTTTAGATGCTCCAGCGCGCGCTCGGCTAATGCATTACGCGACTGATCAGGCTTACCCGGTAGATCAAACAAAATGACGGGTACTCGAGCATTGATACAATGCGCTGCAATTTGCGCGCCCATCACACCCGCACCAAGAATGGCGACTTTTTTAATCAAGACCTTTGACATCGACACTTCCTTTTGGATTAATTCTGATTAAAATAAGTCAGCATCCAACGCCATTAGATTATCTGAGCCTGAACGTGCTTGTCGTATCAACATTGCCGTTTCAGGCAAGAGGCGCGCAAAATAAAAGCGGGCTAACGCTAACTTCGCTTGATAAAAATCATCGCCACTATTTTGTTTTTCTAGCGCCAGCTTGGCCATGCGTGCAAAGAACCACGAAAACACTAAATGTCCCACAACGCGCATATACGGCACCGCCGCTGCGCCAACCTCATCGCGATTCATAAACGCTTTCATACCGATTTCCATGCTGAGCTTGGTGATTTTGTCACCGATATCAGCGAGCGGCGTTACAAACTCTGACATCGCTTCGTCGGTACCGTTTTCTTCCACGAAGCTTTTAATTTTTTCACCAAACTTACGTAGCTTCTCACCGTTATCCATGAGCACTTTGCGACCTAGCAAATCGAGTGACTGTATCGTGTTCGTGCCTTCATAAATCATATTGATGCGTGCATCGCGCACGTATTGCTCCATTCCCCACTCAGCAATGTACCCGTGCCCGCCATACACTTGCATAGCTTCAGAGGTCGCTATCCATGCGTTATCAGTCAGGAAGGCTTTCACCACGGGTGTCAGTAGCGCGACTTCATCAGCCGCCAGCTTGCGAACTTCTTCATCAGGATGATTGAGTTCACGATCAATCATCAAGGCAATGTAAGAAGTAAAAGCACGGCCGCCTTCTGCATAGGCTCGCGCAGTCAATAACATGCGACGCACATCGGGATGAACAATAATCGGATCAGCGGCTTGTGATTCTGCTTTCGGTCCCGTCAGGCTACGCCCTTGCGCGCGATCGCGTGCATAACTCACTGCATTTTGGTAAGCCACTTCCGTTAGTCCCAACGACTGCATACCCACACCGAGGCGCGCTGCATTCATCATCACAAACATGGCGTTCAATCCGCGATTGGGTTCACCAATCAACCAACCCGTCGCATTATCTAGATTGATTTGGCAGGTGGCATTACCATGAATACCCATTTTGTGTTCGATAGCACCGCAGTAAATAGGATTACGCTCACCCGGATTACCACTCACATCGGGTAAAAATTTAGGAACGATAAATAAAGAGATACCTTTAGTTCCGGGGGGTGCATCGGGCAAACGAGCTAATACTAAATGTACGATGTTGGACGACAGATCATGTTCGCCAGCAGAGATAAAAATTTTGCTGCCCGTGAGGTGGTAACTACCATCAGCCTGTGGTTGTGCGCGCGTTTTTAACAAACCTAAATCAGTTCCACAATGAGACTCTGTCAGACACATGGTGCCGGTCCACTCGCCCGATACCAATTTAGGTAAGTACAACTGCTTTTGCGCTTCGCTACCGTGTGCATGCAAACATTCATACGCGCCATGCGACAAACCAGGGTACATGGTCCACGCCTGATTCGCTGAATTGAGCATTTCGTAAAAACCGTTATTCAAAACAATCGGTAAGCCCTGCCCACCATACGTCGGATCGCACGATAGCGCGGGCCAACCCGCCGCCACATACTGCTGATACGCCTGTTTAAATCCTGCCGGCGCAGTAACGGAGTGCGTAGCCGCATCGTAATGACAGCCTTCGCGGTCGCCTGAATGATTCAGAGGAAAAACAATATCGGAGGCAAATTTACCTCCCTCTTCCAACACTTGATTGATAGTGTCTGCGTCCATCTCGGCATGGGCAGGCAAGGAACGAAGCTCATGCTCAACATTGAGTAATTCGTGCAGCACAAAATGCATGTCGCGCAGCGGCGCCTGATAATTTGGCATGGGCTTCTCCTGATGTTTTATACGTGTTTCGGAATTCGACTAAATAGGGGTGATCAGCGTACTGACTTTACTCATAACAAAGGCTGTTTTCTGGCAGCGCGTTGTACAAGCGATGCGCTAGCACTACGATACGTTCTGCACACTGGAAATCAGGCGCTCAAAACCTGCGTGAGCACGCTTCACGCTACCGGGACTTCGAATAAAGCGTGCATCATGGTGCAGCGCCAGCACCAATCCATACATTTCAAAGACTAATTGCTTAGGATCGGTATCGGATTTCAAATGATGCTCATCGATCGCTTGCTGAGCGGCTCGGTGCAAGGCGCGCTGCCAGCTATCGACCATGTCGACCAAATGATCGCGAATGGGGCCCGGCCTGTCGTCGTACTCAACAGCGCCGCTGATATAAATACAACCGGAGGCAATTTCTAGACTAACTCTTTCGACCCAACGCCTAAAAAGACTTTGCAAACGCGGCAAACCACGTGGCTCGCGAATACTGGGATAAAAAACGTCTTGCTCGAATTGATGGTTGTAGAGCCTGAGCACATCTATCTGCAAATCTTCGCGTGAACCAAAGTGCGCGAATACGCCGGACTTACTCATATCCATACGGTCGGCCAAGACGCCAATCGTGAGACCCTCCAAGCCTTCGCGGCTGGCCATTTCGAGCGCAGCGCCCAAGATCGCAGCGCGGGTCTGCTCCCCTTTTCGTAACGGTTTTTGGATGGTTTCAGTCATGCGGACTCCCGGAGATAGGACTTTGCAGAAAATAGAACGGGCGTCCTATTATGCACTGATTATGAATTTCAGCGCTTACTTTGATCGATCGAGTAGTCGTCGGTCGCGCTTGGTCGGCCGACCGCGCAGGGCTTCTGCCGGCTCGATAAAAAATCGGCGCTGCTCGGCTTGCTGTTCACGTCGCAAAATACTTTGGGCGGTTTCTTCATACAGCTGTCGCGCAATCGTCGCTGACCCGCGCTGAGAAGATACGCCACGAACACGCACTTGCCATTCGGCGCTGCCATTATCAATGTCGATCAAATCATCCAGATGCACATGGCGAGAGGTCTTGCAGTGCTCTTCATTGATTTTTACTCGACCCCGATCAATCGCTTCAGCCGCCAGCGAGCGTGTTTTAAAAAACCGCGCCGCCCACAGCCATTTATCAATTCGTACTTGCTCACTCATAACAAACACTCGCCAAAAATATCATTTGGTGTATCTACCCGCGCTAACAATTTGAAAAATGCTTTTATACATCAGGTAAGCGAAGCGGTTAAATACGCGACGAGTCCAGGAATATTTTTTCACTTCCTCAAGCAGAACAGGCACACCTTCATGCACACCTTGAATAATAGCGTCGCGCAAGATGCGAGCAAAATCTTCATCACGCACAATGATGTTGGCTTCGTGATTTACAAATAAAGACAAGCCATCAAAATTACTCGATCCTACCGTGGACCAAAGTGCATCGATAACAGCCACTTTGGCATGCAACTGCGTTTTGCGATATTCAATAATTCGAATACCTGCATTCAACAACCTTGGATAAAATGACTGCGCAACAGCATCTTGTAATCGGAACTGGCCAACGCCAATCAACAGCGTGACAGAAACGCCTCGCTCAGCCGCATGTATCAATGCCTTACGCAATTTGCGACCAGGCGCAAAATAAGGCGTTACCAGCCAAGCCTCACGGTGTGCATGACCTAGCGCCTGCAGAAATGCGCGCTGTATGGCGCTTCGATTGCGAAGATTATCTCTGACAACCAACGCTGCATGCGCAACTTCCTGCAATGGCTTTAAGCGAGTTGCATACTGATGTCGAAGGTTTTGTAATCGCCGCCGAAAACTTTGTGGCTGCTGTCGCGCCCAAAGCCTAGCAACTTCTTCATGCAAGGCATCCACCAAAGGGCCTGAAATACTAATTGCAAAATCCCAGCGAGGCGCCGGTAGCGGCACGTGATGAGTATCGTCCGACACCAAGTCATTATTGATATTTAAACCGCCAAGAAAGGCTAAGCGTCTATCGATAACCACAATTTTTCTATGTAACCGCGCCAGTCCTCGTCTAAACCAAGGGTTGAAGCATGCAAAGCGAATACCTACTGCTTCAAGATCTTTGCGTAGCTCTAGCGCGGCCATCTCGCCGGTGCCTAGCCAATCAACCAACACATGCACATTCACGCCGCGAGCAGCGGCACGCATCAGCGCTGCTTTAACGTGATGACCGGTTACATCAAGAGAGAAGATGTAAGTCTCGAGATAAATTTCACTATGCGCACTATCTAGGGCCAATACCAGCGCAGGAAAAAATTCTTCTCCACGATGTAGAAGGGATAGACGATTATTGTGACTGTAGCTATTTACTCGCATGTGAATTTTCGGCTGCATTTTCTGCAGCTAGTCCACTCTCATCTGCCGTTGTTAGCAAACGCAAATCAGCCATGATAGGTGCATGGTCAGAGAGTCTGGCCCAACTAGCTCCGTGCAAAACTTTGGCGGCCTCAACCGCGAAACCTCGCATATAAATTCGATCTAATTGCAGCACCGGCATGGCAGCTGGAAAGGTTCTCGCTGGCGTCTTACGCGGACCACGTCCAGACAAGCGCCGTAAATAGGCACCAAAACTGCGTGCAGTGATTTGATGATCAAACACTTCGGTGACGTTTAAACGTTTACGCAAGCTGTCACTCAGAGCATTTGTCCAATCGTTGAAATCACCTGCAATCAACAAGGGCGCTTCAGGCGGCGATGTACTAATGACCGCATCAATCAATGCTTGCATCTGACGCAAGCGACTACCGGCAAACAATCCCAGATGGACTACATAGCAATGCACCTTTGTTTTTTCAATCTGCAGCACACAATGCAAAATGCCGCGCGACTCGAATGCGTGATCAGACACATCGTGATTACGCGCAGAAGTGATTGGAAAGCTCGATAACAAGGCATTACCATGATGACCATGGTCATACACCGCATTCATGCCATAGGCACTGTGCTGATGATCGTCTGCTAAAAATTCATGCTGCCCTTGATGCGGCCAATTTGCAGAATGACGCAAGGCCAGCAAATCATGGCGACCCTGCACTTCCTGCAAAAAAACTAAATCAGCGGATAAGCCGGTGAGCGCTTGTTTGATTGCGTGAATACGCGGCCGCGCTCCTAACGTACTCACGCCCTTGTGAATATTGTAGGTAACAATGCGAAGCTTCATGTCTGAGTGGCAGGCCCTGTGTTCAGATACTGCGGCAATTGAAGAATCGCTTCCGCGTTCGAGGGAGAAAAACAGCAGTCTGCTGCTGTCCGCCAAGGTAACCACTGATACTGCAAATGCTCGCGCTCGGCCAGCGTGATGGTCATGTTATTCGGCACTTGCAAACCAAAGACATGCTCAGTGTTATGCGTAACCCCTAGCGCATAGCGATGCCGCCAGACGGGATAGATCTCGTAAATATTGGTAAGGTTCCAGTCGATTAGTGACGACTGAGATATGGCCGGACTACCGATCTGCAGACCGGTTTCTTCGAAAACTTCGCGAATCGCGGTCTCACGCAAGGGTTCATCCATCGAATCTTTGGAGCCCGTAACCGATTGCCAGAACCCCGGCTTATCCGCCCGCTCTAGCAACAGAACCTGAAGGTCGGCCGAAAAAATAACAACCAATACCGATTCGGGAATTTTATAGTCAGGCATTTCAGTGTGCGCGCAAAGGTGACACAGCAATTATGCCCTGCTTAGCATGCGCAGTCCTGCAGACAGTAAAGCGAGGCACCCAACATGCGTGGGTACCAGCCAACATTAGCCCTTGACCGCCGGCTCCACATTGCGCAGACGAATGTGCAATTCGCGTAACTGTTTTTCGTCGACTTCACTCGGTGCTTGCGTTAACAAACATTGTGCACGCTGAGTCTTGGGGAAAGCAATCACATCACGAATCGATTCTGCACCGGTCATCATAGTGACAATACGATCCAGACCAAAGGCCAATCCGCCATGCGGAGGCGCGCCATATTGCAGGGCGTCGAGCAAGAAGCCGAACTTTACTTGCGCTTCTTCTTCACCGATATTAAGTGCAGTAAATACTTTGCTTTGCACATCGGCACGATGAATACGAACTGAGCCGCCGCCTAATTCCCAACCATTCAAGACCATGTCATAGGCTTGGGCAATGGCTTTACCCGGAGCGGTACTGATGAAATCTTCATGACCTGCTTTTGGTGCAGTAAAGGGATGATGCAGAGCATTCCAGCGATTCGCGTCTTCATCAAACTCAAACATCGGGAAATCAACTACCCACAATGGACGCCAATCTTCATCGAATAAACCATTTTTACGGCCAAATTCGCTGTGACCAATTTTTACGCGCAAAGCGCCGATAGCATCGTTAACAACTTTAGCTTTATCAGCGCCAAAGAAAATCAGATCGCCGTTTTCAGCACCGGTACGCTCAAGAATCTGCGCGAGTGCAGCGTCGTGAATATTTTTAACAATCGGTGATTGCAAGCCGTCGCGGCCTTTCGATTTGTCATTCACCTTAATGTAGGCAAGACCTTTAGCGCCGTAAATAGCAACGAATTGGGTATACGCATCGATCTCTGAGCGTGGCATGCCGCCCTGCTCATTCGCACCGCCGGGTACGCGCAGTCCGACCACGCGACCACCTTCCATCGTCGCCGCAACTGAGAACACTTTGAATTCAACGTCTTTCATCACATCGGTCAATTCAGTGAATTCAAGTTTTACGCGCATGTCGGGCTTGTCCGAGCCATACATCGCCATCGCGGTTGCAAAATTCATAACCGGGAAGGGATTCGGCAATTCCACATTCAAGGTATTTTTGAATACCTTACGAATCATGCCTTCAAACAGATCACGGATTTCTTGTTCCGTCATGAACGATGTTTCGCAATCGATCTGGGTAAATTCGGGCTGACGATCCGCACGCAAATCTTCGTCACGGAAGCATTTGGTGATTTGATAGTAGCGATCAAAGTTAGCCACCATCAGTAACTGCTTAAATAACTGCGGCGACTGCGGCAATGCAAAGAAGTGTCCTGCATTCACACGTGAAGGCACCAGATAATCGCGCGCACCTTCAGGCGTTGATTTAGTCAGCATCGGTGTTTCAATATCGATGAAGCCATTCTCATCTAAAAATTTGCGTACTTCCATCGAGACTTTGTAGCGCAACATGAGGTTGTGCTGCATCTGTGGTCGACGCAAATCCAATACACGATGCGTTAACCGTGTGGTCTCTGACAAATTGTCATCATCAAGCTGGAACGGTGGCGTCACCGATGGATTCAGCACTTCAAGCTCATGACACAAGACTTCAATTTTTCCAGACGTCAGGCCGGTATTTTCTGTGCCTGTAGGACGCGCACGCACTAAACCAGTAATGCGCAAACAAAATTCATTGCGAACAGACTCAGCGCTTTTAAACATCTCAGCACGGTCAGGATCACACACCACTTGCACCAAACCTTCGCGGTCACGCAAATCGATAAAAATCACTCCGCCATGATCACGACGACGGTGTACCCAGCCACACAGGCTAACCGTTTGACCCATTTGCGCCTCAGTCGTTAGGCCGCAGTAATTTGTACGCATTGACATAGTGTTCAGTCTCAGTTTCGTTGTAACTAAAATTAATGAATCTCGCGACAGCTCAGTGATCGGAGAGCTTAGCGGGTGTAATTGTTTGATCCGGCTTTTTATTGGCGCCAGGAGCGACAACGCCCATAGACACAATGTATTTCAGCGCCTCATCCACGCTCATAGCAAGCTCGATCGAGTCTTCGCGCTTAAGCATGAGAAAAAATCCTGAGGTCGGGTTAGGCGTGGTGGGTATATATACGCTGATGTAATCACCAATAAGGTGGTTCTTTACATCACCACCCGGCACACCCGTCTGAAATGCAATCGTCCATGAACCTTCACGTGGATATTGAATTAGTACGGCTTTTCGAAATGCATTTCCCGATGATGAAAGCAAGGTGTCGGATACTTGCTTAACGCTGGAATAAATAGAATTAACCACCGGGATGCGCTGCAACAGCCATTCCCACAAATTCAGTAGGCGTGTACCGATAAAATTTTGTGTAATCAAACCAGTGACAAAAATAATCACCAAGGTCAATATCGTGCCAATACCTGGCAAATTGAAACCAAATAAAGATTCGGGTCTGAGCGAGGGCGGCAGCAGCAGCAACGATTGATCGAGCGTGCCTATGATTAGATTCAGCACCCACAGCGTAATGGCCAAAGGCACCAGCACCAACAAGCCGGTAATAAAATATTTACGCATGAGTGCAATCATCAGGTAGCCGTCGGTGTTGATGGTTTGGAGTCGGTACTGGTCGTAGTCGTTGTCGTGGTCGGTGCTGAGTCAGTCTTAGCGCCACTCGAAGTCGTCGTGGTTTCTACATTGGTTGTAGCCCCACCTTCAGTCTTCTCAGACTTTGCCTTGCCATCACCGGGACCATTGCGGAAATCGGTCACATACCAACCACTACCTTTGAGCTGAAAACCCGCCGCAGTCAGTTGTTTTTTAAATTCAGGTTTGCCGCATGATTCGCATTCCGTTAGCGGAGCATCCGAGATTTTTTGCAGCACATCCCGAGCGTATCCGCAGGCTTCACATCGATAAGCATAGATAGGCATCGTGACTCTCTTCTAGCGAAAATTTTGAAAACCTTGAATTATAAAGGGTTTTCAAATAAATCCCGCAGCCAATCTGCCCTACTGAAGGAAGGTCATACGCTTGGGTTGAGCCGCCCCGACTGCGGCAGCAGCGAACCTGCAATCATGCCCAAAAATGCGGCCAACAGACCCACGAATTGCGGCGGCCAGATCGAATCGCCGCCATACCCTTCCATGAGTAGCCAACATGCTAACCCGCCAATGACCGAGGCCAGCGCGCCCTGGGTCGTGGCGCGTTTCCAGTACAAGCCCATAACCAAAGGTATGAAAGCCCCGACCAACGGTACCTTGTAGGAATTGCCGACCATTTCATAAATCGGCATGCCTTGCGAAAGCAAAGCAAACGTTGTTACAACGATAGTGAAACACACGACCACAATGCGTGTGGTGAGCAATAGCTGCTGATCATTCATAGGAAACATCTCGCGAATGATGTTTTCCGTTATCGTGATGCTGGGCGCTAGCAAAGTACCGCTGGCGGTCGACATAATCGCGGATAGCAGCGCACCAAAAAACATCACCTGGGCGAAAATCGGCGCGTGATCCAATATCAAGCGCGGCAAAATCATTTGCGAATCTTCACCAATCAACGAAGCAAACGTCGTCGGATCAATGATCTGTGCTGCGTACACTAAAAACATGGGTATGAACGCCAGAAAAAAATAGAGTGATCCACCAATAACCGCACCAGCCACTGATATATTTTCAGAGCGGGCTGACATCACACGTTGAAAGACGTCTTGCTGCGGTATAGAACCAAACATTATGGTGACACCCATACCCACAAATCCTAACCAAGCAGCTAATGTGGGCTCAGGAAAGAAGCGTAACTTGCCTGCATCGCTTGCATGCTGAATCACTACCTGCGCGCCACCTGCATCACCCGCAATCACCCAAGCGATATACACCATACCGATGATAATTAATGACATCTGAAAAGCATCGGTCAACGCCACCGACCACATGCCACCGAATAGCGTGTACACCAATACAATCGCTGCGCCAGCAATCATCCCCGTGGACATAGATATGCCGCCATTCGTCAACACACTAAACACCAATCCCAAAGCTGTAATTTGCGCGGACACCCAGCCCAAATATGAAATCACTATGCACAATGAGGCAATGACTTCTACCGGTCGGTTATAGCGCTGCTTGAAGTAGTCACCAATAGTTAAGAGGTTGAGTCGGTACAGTTTGCGCGCAAAAAATAAGCCTACAAAAATTAAACACAATGATGCACCGAATGGATCTTCTACTGTGCCACTCAATCCATGTTCTGCAAATCGTGCCGGTATACCAAGTACTGTTTCTGAACCAAACCAGGTCGCAAACACCGTAGCAATCACTACCGGCAAAGGTAATGACCGGCCAGCATTCGCATAGTCAGACGAGTTTTTCACTCGCGTGGCAGCGTATAGGCCCAAGCCTACTGATACGAGTAAATACAGTCCGACAAAAATCAACAAAACATTCATGGGAATTCGTCAATACGAGTCGACGCGCGATAACAGAGTTAGCGCAAGTTTAACGTCTGCGCAGATGTTAAAGCCGTGAGATTAAAGCCAAATGTACGTTAGCTTTGGGTAGATTAAAAACCACCATGCCAACGCAGAAAAATTTGCACCACGATGATGCCCGCTATCAGACCACCGCCAAAGTACATGGCCAAACTTAATAAACGATTAGTACGTCTTTGCTCTGCCATAAGCCCTTGAAGCAAGCGATGTGTATCGCTCTCATGGGGCTCCGCCTTCGCTAGCAAGGCTTGCTGCAATAAACGAGGTAGCTGTGGAAAAATTTGTGCGTAGTGCGGCGCCTCTAACTTGAGTCTATCTATCAATCCACGCCAACCTACTTGCTCGTTAATCCATTTTTCTAATGCAGGCTTGGCGGTAGACCAGAGATCAAGTTCGGGATCAAGCTGCCGGCCCAAACCTTCGATATTTAGCAGGGTTTTTTGTAGCAGTACGAGTTGCGGCTGCACTTCAATATTGAAGCGACGTGAAGTTTGAAATACTCGTAACAACACTTGGCCAAATGAGATTTCTGCTAATGGCCGATCAAAGATAGGTTCGCAGCAAGCACGTACAGCGGCTTCCAATTCATCAACTCGCGTGTCTTTAGGCGCCCAACCAGATTCAATATGCGCTTGAGCGACACGCTTGTAATCGCGACGGAAAAAGGCGATGAAATTTTGCGACAAATAATCTTTGTCAAAATCAGTCAAGGTACCAACGATGCCAAAATCGAGAGCGATATAGCGGCCAAAAGTTTCAGGCGCAATCGACACTAAAATATTTCCGGGATGCATATCCGCATGGAAGAACCCATCGCGAAATACTTGAGTGAAAAAAATCTCCACCCCTTCACGCGACAGCTTTTTTAAATCGACGCCCGCCTCAATGAGTTTTTGTGTTTGTGAAATCGGTATGCCATGCATGCGCTCCATAACAATCACCGATTGGGAACAATAGTCCCAATGCATTTCCGGAACGAGCAATAAATTTGAGTTAGCAAAATTTCTGCGTAGCTGACTACCATTCGCAGCCTCACGCATGAGATCTAACTCATCGTGCAGATGCTTATCAAATTCAGCCACCACTTCGTGCGGCTTCAATCGACGCCCATCTACCGACCAACGCTCTACCCAACCGGCAACGATATGCATTAAGGCGATATCGTTTTCAATGGCTTTATGCACACCAGGCCGCAGCACTTTGACCGCCACCTCAGTGCCATTTTTTAGGGTGGCAAAATGCACTTGCGCTACTGAAGCAGAAGCTACGGGTTCGCGGGTGAAGCTGGCAAATAATTTATTTGGATGCTCGCCAAGCGAACGAATGATTTCATCAATCGCGAGATCAGAAGAAAACGGTGGCACGCGATCCTGCAACAGCGCCAATTGATCGGCAATATCTGCGGGCATGAGATCACGCCGCGTTGATAAGACCTGACCGAATTTTACGAAGATAGGACCTAACTCTTCGAGTGCGCGACGCAAACGTTCACCACGCGGCGCACTGATATCGCGCGAGAAAAACAAAGCCGACAAAAATCGCCAGTGCGGTGGGAGCTTGGCACCTACCAGTATGATTTCATCCAGGCCATAGCGTAGCGTGACCTGAATAATCTTAAACACACGTGAGAGGCGGTTCATGCTTGACCACCTAAGCTCTGCTTCTCCAGCAAGGCAATGCGTTTAGCCAGTCGATCGACATCATCACGAATGACTGCGACATCTGAAGCAAATTTCTCACCTGCTTGGCGATACATGAGTGTTGGGTTTTCTTCCAGCAGATATTCAGCCATATTTTCAAAAAATTTGCGGCTGCCTGTTTTAGCTTGCGAGAGCGTGGTGCGCGCTGCTTGCGTTATACGCACGGCGGCGATATCACCCAAAAAAGGAGCAAGATCTTCTTCTGGTTCCCAATGCAATTCATTGGCTATCTCTGAAATGGTCCGCGCAAAATCCGCATCGCCACTGATAGTGACATACGAAAATGCTTTTTCCATATTCATCATCATCTGCGGCAAATCCGCTGGCTTAATGCGTATCGTGACATTCGGTTCAGCATTTTCAGCAAGCTGAAATAAACCATCACCTGCCACTGCCAGTTTCAATGGAATAGCGCCTATTTCAAGACACGCCACCTCACCTGCATGTGCACGCAACTTATCGCACAACACCGGCTGGCGTGACAGCAGATGATTAATTACGGCGATTATGGGACTTTCCAGGCTTGTCATGAAATGCTTATTAGTCGTTGTGGTCTAACGCTACGTTTTCGTTAAACACTATGCACAGTGCGAAAATTTATAGTTTCACACCTACGTGAAGCGCTGCGACACCCGCAGTTAAATTGAAATAGTCAACCTGATCAAAACCGACTTCTTGCATCATGCCTTTTAATGTTTCCTGATCAGGATGCATGCGTATCGATTCTGCCAGATAGCGATAACTGTCCGCATCGTTCGCTATTTTTTGACCCAACCACGGCAGCACCTTAAACGAATACACGTCATACGGTTTTTGCAATGGTGAAGCGACTTTAGAAAATTCAAGCACTAGCAATTTGCCACCCGGCTTCAGCACTCTACGCATCTCAGATAAAGCCTGGCCTTTATGCGTCATATTGCGTAATCCAAAGGCGACAGACACGCGATCAAAATAATTATCAGGAAACGGAAGTTTTTCAGCGTCGCATATGAGCGTAGGTAGCAGCAGACCTTCATTAATCATGCGGTCGCGACCAACGCGCAGCATGGATTCATTGATATCGGTATGCCACACCTCGCCTGTGGTGCCCGCACGCTTAGCGAATGCACGCGCTAAGTCGCCAGTGCCCGCCGCAATGTCTAACACCTTAAAACCCGGCCGAATGGCAGCCTGAGTAATCGTGAATGCTTTCCACAACCTGTGCAGCCCGGCTGACATCAGGTCATTCATTACATCGTATTTAGCCGCTACGGAATGAAAAACCTCGGCCACCTTGTGCGCCTTGTGTTCTTCAGGGACTTGCTGATAGCCAAAATGGGTCTGAGACATGGTGAAAATCCATAGCTTTAGTGAGACACATTATACAAGTCTATCTAAGACCCTCATCAGCCCAATCCAGAGTGAACTTTTTGAGCATTGCGACCACAGATATGGCCACTGAGGCAGTGCCCTCTATCTAAACTCAAAAACAACATTTTTATGACACCGAATCCAAATCCCCCTTCAACTCCTCCGTACAACGGAAATGATCCGAATACTGATGCAACTCCGCCTACTGGCGATAGCCCCGCCCGTTCTAAGTCAAAATCACCTGAGGATTGGCCTTCACCGCCGCGCATGTACTCGCCCGAGGTCGACGGCATGGAGTTCGACGGCATGGAGGTCGGCGGTGGCAGCGACGAAGAGCAAAGCACCGAAGAACAGCGTCACGGAAATAAACGTGCCCGGCCGGAAGAAGAATCACTCGGCGATCAGAAGGTCCCATTGGGCTCTAGCGAGCCTCTCTCCAAAAAACGTCGCACTCAGGAATCACCAACGCAAGCAGGCGAATCTTCAATCAATGAATCATTACAAGCAGGCGCACATTCAGGTGTGCGGCTGTTGGTTAAATGGACCTGCGAACACCTGCTAACTATGAACAAGGGCAGAACTTACCAAATGGGAGATACGTTTAGTCCAAATACGTTTGCTCACTTCCGTATCGCCCTTGAGCAAGCCACCGAAGCGAATGCGCCCGATCTAATACAAAAGCTACTCGAAACAGGTACGAGCTACGACTCGCTGTAAATCAAGTGGGAAGAAATATTCTTGATCTGCCTAAGGCCGCTAAAGAAGTGCCAGCAGAAGCCGCTAAGATTTATGCGGATCTCATGTTTAGGCAGCTGCATATGCTCAAGCAGTTTATACAAGCTGAGTAGTTGCTTGGTCACCTACAGCCGCGAGATCAGCCACAGACGTAAGGCCTAGCTCGTTGGGTCGATGGCGAGACGGCGAAAGCCTAAAGCGTAGTTATAAATCCGAAGGTTTTAATGCGTAGGTATTAATGCGAAGCGCAACCCGCGCCTTGCTTGACCATGGGTGTGTCGCGGCCTGTATCGTGTGTGAAACCTGCGGCCTCGAGTCGCTTTAGATAGGTTTGCCAGAGCTGCTCATGCTCAGAGCAGAGTGAGTGCAGAAAGTCCCAGGAATAAATACCGCTGTCATGACCGTCTGAAAATACCGGACGAATGGCGTAATTACCGACAGGCTCTATGGCTGTGATTTCTATAGTACGCATACCTGTTTGAAGTATTTCTTGACCCTGCCCATGCCCACGCACTTCAGCGGAAGGCGAATGCACACGCAAAAATTCACATGACAAGCTGATACTTCCAAGCTCATCAAAACTAATCTCTAGTGTACGAGAGGCTTTGTGCAAGGTTAGTGCAGTAGGAATGTGATTACTCATCGTGTCGATTTTTTATGTTGATTATTGGCTTTTAATACGTCATCAAACAATGCGTTTTTTACTACGCGAAGATGATTATTTATAAGCGGCTAAACGTTGTTGTATTTTTTTTCGCAACAAGTGTAGTTTTTCTTGGCGCACCGCCAATGACTCTGGCGAAGGAATACGTTTAGTCTCAGCCCATACGGGCGCAGGAAAGTGTGCATCATCGGTATAGCGGGGTATCACGTGCCAATGAAGATGCGGCACCATATTGCCCAAGCTAGCTAAGTTGATTTTTTCTGGCTGCATCACTTCGCGTACGACCTGCTCAACCTGCCACATCACATCCATCATGAGCATGCGATCGAGTTCATTTAAGTCGGTGATTTCTTTCACATGATCGCGCCAGATGACACGACAAAACCCAGGGTAATTCGCATCATCAACTAACACTACGCGAAATAATTCACCCTGATGTATTAGCTCACCGCCTGACATTTCGCATAACTCACATGCTGGAACCGATGCTGTCATCATTAAACCAATACGCGCTCGATACCACCACTATTGGCGCGCTCTACATACTCGGGCATCCAATTTTCACCCAAAAGATGGCGCGCGATTTCAACCACGATGTAATCAGCGGTCGTTGTTGAATCATCGTTATAACGCGACAGTCCCTGCAAACAAGAGGGGCAGGAAGTGAGTATTTTTACGTCGCCTTCAAAACCGTCAGCGCGCAATTTGTCTGCACCCTTAACCATTTCTGCTTCTTTACGAAAACGAATTTGCGTGGAGATGTCGGGCCGTGTTACTGCCAGCGTACCGGCTTCACCGCAGCATCTATCGTTCTTTTCTATTTTTTTCGCGTCGATAGTACTGATTAAGCTGTTCACTGTTTTTAATGGATCTTGCAACTTCATCGGGCTATGGCAAGGGTCGTGATACATGTAGCGAGTCCCCGTCACTCCTTCGAGATGTACGCCCTTCTCCAACAAATATTCATGAATATCGACGATGCGACATCCAGGGAAAATTTTATCGAACTCATAGCCTTGCAACTGGTCGTAGCAGGTGCCGCACGAAACGACGACGGTTTTAATATCAAGATAATTGAGCGTGTTAGCTACACGATGGAATAACACACGATTATCGGTAATAATTTTTTCTGCTTTATCGAAATCACCTGACCCGCGTTGCGGATAACCGCAGCACAAATATCCCGGCGGCAGCACGGTCTGCACACCCACATGCCAGAGCATGGCTTGCGTGGCTAGCCCAACTTGTGAAAACAAACGCTCTGATCCGCACCCCGGAAAATAAAATACGGCTTCGGTATCGGCATCGGTTGTTTTTGGATTACGAATGATAGGAACAAACTTATCATCTTCAATATCAAGTAAAGCGCGCGCGGCTTTCTTGGGCAAATTGCCCGGCATTTTTTTATTTATAAAATGTATGACCTGCTCGCGTACCGGGGCTTTGCCATGGGTAGACGATGGAGCCTTGGTTTGCTTCTTCGCGAAATTTTTCAGTAAGTCATGGGCAAACCGCTGAATCTTATAACCCCAACCCATCATGATTTGCCGGGTCGCATTAATCGTCGCCGGATCGGTAGCATTTAGAAAAAACATCGCAGCATTTGTGCCGGGGTTAAACGACTTCTTACCCATCTTGCGTAGCAGATTACGCATGTTCATCGACACATCACCGAAATCAATATCAACGGGGCACGGCGTCAGACATTTATGGCAAACGGTGCAATGATCGGCGACGTCTTCAAATTCTTCCCAATGACGTATTGATACACCACGACGGGTTTGTTCTTCGTAGAGAAATGCCTCTACCAACAAAGAGGTGGCTAAAATTTTATTGCGCGGCGAATACAGCAGATTGGCACGTGGCACGTGCGTGGCACATACAGGTTTGCACTTGCCGCAACGCAGGCAATCTTTAACGCTATTGGTGATGGCGCCAATATCACTCTGCTGCATGATTAATGATTCATGCCCCATCAAACCAAAGGACGGTGTGTAGGCATTGCGCAAGTCAGCGTGCAGGTCAGGCGCATTCAATAACTTACCCTTGTTAAAGCGGCCTTCGGGATCGATGCGCTGCTTGTAATCGCGGAATTCGCCTATCTCTGCCTCGGTCAGAAATTCAAGTTTGGTAATGCCTATGCCATGCTCACCTGAAATCACGCCATTGAGTGAACGCGCCAAGGCCATGATGCGTGCCACCGCGGTATGCGCAGTTTGGAGCATTTGATAGTCATCGGAATTGACGGGAATGTTGGTGTGCACATTGCCATCACCGGCGTGCATATGGAGCGCCACAAAAACACGGCCACGCAAGATGCGTTTATGAATGGCCGAGGTTTCATCAACAATGGGCTTGAATGCAGCGCCGCCAAAAATCTGGCGCAACTGAGCACGCACCTCGGCTTTCCAAGATATGCGTAAAGTACGATCTTGCAGCAAATCGAAGATCGTGACGTTAGGCTGTGCAGCGATGCGCGCATCGAATTCTGAGAGGCGTGTTTGATAGCCTAATTCTGCGAGTGTCGATTTAGCATTCACTAACGGTTGAGCGAAGTTAGCCAACAACCACGACCAGCGCGCTTGCACAGAGTCCAGTAAAACGCTTGCCTGTGTGACGCGATCTTCTAGTAATTCAGCGGAGGGAATTTCAAATCCCTCGCCATCATCATGCTTACCCAAAGGCAGATTACCGCGCTCGAAAAAGGTTGATAACTCTCCTAAAAGAGCCAACTTATTCGCCATGGAAAGTTCGATGTTGATGCGCTCTATACCATCGGTATATTCACCCATGCGATCCAGTGGGATGACCACATCTTCATTAATTTTGAACGCATTGGTGTGACGCGCAATCGCGGCGGTGCGCGCGCGGTCTAACCAGAATTTTTTGCGCGCTTCAGGGCTAACCGCCACAAAACCTTCACCCACACGACTATTCGCAATGCGTATGACTTCGGAAGTTGCATGAGCTACGGCATCTTCATCATGACCAACGATGTCACCAAACAAGGCCATCTTAGGCAACACGCCTCGTTTTGATTTAGTGGCATAGCCTACAGCCCGCAGATATCGCTCATCTAAATGCTCAAGTCCCGCCAGTATGGCGCCACCTTTTTTGGTTTCGGCATCGAGGTAGTTTTTAATTTCAACGATGGAAGGAATGGCTTCACGCGCCTGACCAAAAAACTCTAGGCACACGGTGCGCGCATAGCGTGGCATCGTGTGCAAAATCCAGCGTGCCGATGTGATCAATCCATCGCAGCCTTCTTTTTGCACACCTGGCAAACCGGATAGAAATTTATCGGTAACGTCTTTACCTAAACCTGCTTTACGAAATTTGCTGCCATCAATAGACAAAATTTCGGTCTTGAATGGCGCGTTACTGTTACGACGACCGCGCTCGGAAGGATGAGTCCATTCCAATTTAAAACGCGCGGTTGCTACGTCATGAATTTTTCCCAGGTTGTGATCGAGTCGCGTAACTTCTAACCAATCACCGTTAGGGTCAACCATGCGCCAGCTAGCTAAATTGTCGAGCGCAGTTCCCCACAATACAGCTTTCTTACCGCCGGCATTCATGGCGATGTTGCCACCGATGCAGGATGCTTCGGCTGAAGTTGGATCAACGGCAAAAACAAAGCCAGCCTTTTCAGCAGCATCAGCAACGCGTTTAGTAACTACACCGGCACCCGAATAAATGGTGGCGCATTCGCGTTCTGCACCGGGTAAAAGACGACTATCAACTTCACCTAAATCTTCGAGCTTTTCGGTATTGATTACAGCAGACAAAGGCGTGAGCGGAATCGCACCGCCGGTATAGCCGGTGCCGCCTCCGCGCGGGATTATAGTGAGACCCAACTCTATGCACGCCTTCACCAAGCCAGCTATTTCTTCTTCTGAATCGGGCGTGAGCACAACAAAGGGGTACTCAACGCGCCAATCGGTTGCGTCTGTTACATGCGAGACGCGCGACAGGCCATCAAATTTAATATTGTCTTTAAGTGTGTAACGACCGAGCACGCGTTGTGAGCGCCGACGCAAATCCTGCATCTGACGGAACTCAACGGCAAATTCTTTAACCGCTTTACGCGCTGCGGTTAATAAGGTTTGTACTTGCAAGCTGCGTTGAATGGACTCTGCTTCATGACCACTATCGATACTTACCGGTTCGCGGCGTTTTTCAACTTCGCCTAGACGATGATAAAGGGCATCAATTAATGATTCACGACGCTTTGGGTTGTCTAGTAAATCATCTTGCAGATAGGGATTGCGTCGCACGACCCAAATATCGCCTAATACTTCGTACAACATACGGGCCGAACGACCGGTCTGACGAGAAGCACGCAAGCTCGCTAGTAATTCCCAGGCAGACTCACCTAGTAAGCGAATAACGATTTCGCGATCAGAAAAAGACGTGTAGTTGTAGGGGATTTCACGCAGCCGCGCGCTGGGATTACCTTGCGGTGCGTTACTCAGTAAAGCAGGTATGTGCGCTGGGGCATTCATTGAGAGCTTGTAGACAATGTGTCAAACATGCATTCTAACGTAGTGCATTGCACAAAGCGTGGCGTTAAGACCTTGCTTTTGCAAGGCTTTAGCTAGCTTTAGGGTGATTCACACCCATTGACCCAAGCGTTGCCAAATGCCGTCCGGAACGCTTAATAACAAACC
>Ga0214919_10000438_pt1 | contig 71186 bp, 65 predicted proteins | sample LL1503_MetaG_FD_177994 | JGI IMG/M metagenome (GOLD analysis project Ga0214919, IMG submission 177994) | Freshwater microbial communities from Lake Lanier, Atlanta, Georgia, United States - LL-1503 | ecosystem: Environmental > Aquatic > Freshwater > Lake | place: USA: Georgia | collected... | reverse complement strand
GTGGTACTGGGCTGCGCATATCCCAAACCTATCCCGAAGAACAGATAACTTCCTAAAATAACCAGTTTTCTCAACAAATATTGCATCACAAATACTCTCAAAATTGCAAACGATAAATATCGCCCTGCTGCACGCCTATCAAGGATAACAAACTTGCCAGTGATTCCGTATTTTGGTTTAAGGCAAAGGCCTGACCAACAAAAGATAACTGCCGGTCGTGTATCTTACCCTGTCCGGCTAAAACCAGAGGTCCCATCAGCGTTTTTAGATCCCACTGATCTAACATCGCCATATTCATCATAATCTCGTAACTACCCAGTGGTACGACGGGACTCATTGGACTTGACATTTCATGCATCACAATCCTTAAACTCCCCAGCCCGCCTTTCCCTAATTCCAGATCAGACCAGCTAGCAGTCAATTGCCCAACTGGCTTAATGGTATTCCATGGACTACCCAAGTTTTCTAATAAATGCGCAGATATCTTCAAAATATTATTGGCAAGCCTCCACCGGCCATCAGCCCAGCTAATTATTAGTGGTTTTTCAAAAGCGAGATGTTCAACCCTCAAAAAACACGACCAATCGCTCAAAGAGCATTTTAAATCCCAATTAAATCGTTCTGTGATCGTTTTTGATCGACTACACGTAGTTGAACCAGGTACTAATTGCGCAATTCCTAGAGATGCACTACCCTGCCAAATCGTTCCAGAGATATCTTTTAAATGCACTTGGCAAAATGTCTGATCTGCAACTATACGGTTCACCCACCGGGCAGGTAATTGATGAATTATCAACACCACCAGCAAAGCAATCATCAAAAACCAACTAAGGAATCTCTTTTGGTAAGAAATAGGTTTCAGTAAAAGACTCATTTTTCTTGTTTAAATGTTATCAACATATCAACCATGCCAGCCGATTGACCGCTAACTATTTCAGCCAAAAAAGGCGTGATCTGCCAACGACGTTGTAATTCTTTCATCACTGCCACAACGATTTCAAAGGAAACATCTTTAGCCTGCAACTCTAAAGTAGTCTGCGGAACCGCGATAATCCGCAACAAACTTGGCTTGATACCTTGGTTTCGTAAATAATCCCGAATTTTAGGTAAATCAGCTTCACTCAGTGGTAAAACATACTGTATATCAGCAGATAATGGCGTACTTGCCTGAGTGAGCAGATTTTCTAACTCGAACATTTGGACTGGTTTACCAGCCAACCGTTTTAAAATAGCCTCTTGGATAGGTTGTGTCCATATAAAATATACCACCACTACCAAAATCAAAGCTAGTATAAATAGTACTCTTCGATAAGGAGTAGTTATACCAAATCGATTGCCCCGATTTTTAGCAGATGATGGCGCCAAAATCCGTAAGCCACTCAGTTGACTTAGAAATTTACTCACGTCATTTAGCCTCTCTTAAACCGGCAAAAATTGGTAACAAGAACTGATTATTTCCTAAAACAATGATTTGTAGATGCATCTCACCGCTCTTTTTAAAAACATCCTGCGCCGTCATTGCAGAAGATAATTCAAATAATATCCCACGTTCATTAAAAACAACGCGCGTTGGCACAACGCCACCTAATCGCTGGAGCAACTTACTCAACTGCTCAAGCATTGGCAAGAAATCCGCTTGACTCAGCTGACCAGATTGCCGAACTTGGCCACGCGCAATGTCAATGTACTCTGGTAAAGAATTGGTATCAACAATCAAGCGTGAACTGATCTTGGCCTGCGCAAGCTTGAGCATCTGTTGATCCCATTGCCAAGTCTTATAAACAACCGCCCCTAAAAAACCTGCATGCAACGCAACTGCACCAACTAAACAGATCAGCAACCACCGGTAAACACCTAGCCAGGTCGCAAAACTTTGCCACGCGTGATGCGCCGCCTCAGCCTGACTACTCTCCCGCTGAAAACGAAAGTTACTCGGTATCAAACTGATTTGTGGGTTCTCATTTAAAAACTGACGATAATTTTTCAGAATAAATGGCCAGTCCATAGCACTTGCACCCTGAAAATCAGCCACCGAAGGTAAAACAACTCCCCCTGGTTCAGGGGAATATTTTTCTCGCCAAGCAGCCCCCATCAACAAGCTAGTCCTGGTGAGTAACTTGATCTGATCTGCCTCAGGAGTGTAGGCATCCTGTTTTATATCAATCGAAAAGGGCAAAATGAAACAGTCCGGTAAGAGCACGATTCTGCGCGTCGAGAGTTTTTGTAATTCTTGGAGAAGATATTGCAACCAAGACTGATTAATCACCGCAAAAGTTTTCTCAGCGACATCATTTGGTGTAAGCTCAATCAACGTCTTATGCTGCATACTACTTAACAACTGATCTTCTAATAAATTCACGATGACTTGTTGTAATTGCTTGCCACGGATCGGCGGTACTAGCGTGCTCACCAACCGAACATCGGCGGTGTCCAGATAGACAATAGCCTCATCTACAAATGGAATGTCCGCAATTCGGCCAACGCCAGAGAGATTTTTGGGGCCCTGGAGGTTCCATGAAAATTGTGTCAATACCTCCCCCTCTATCCAGTCATCGATGTTGGATTGGTGGGGCATCGCAGGACAAAGAATAATGACCGTACTCATGGCCTGATCGAATTAGATAATTGCGTCCAAATCACTTGTGTACTATTGCCCTTTTCCGATAAATTATTGGTGCGTTGTATCAACGTTACATTTAAAAAATGACTCCTGCCAAGCTCAATATCAGACTGAGCTAACCAGAATTGAGATTTTACGTCGATTTGACTATTATCGATCACCACCTGAGATCCCGAACGCACTGAGCTTTCAAGCAACTTCAAAAAATCCCCGCTGGACTTAAACGGTTGCATAACTCTAGCAAGAGTTATTTTTTCCGCGTCGTCCCGCGAAACACTTGGAGAAATTGCCATCAAAACCTCTCTCGAGGCAGTATTCAGATTAATTGGTGTTACTTGAGGCAGAGTGACCACATATTGACTTAATAATTGAATACTTTTATCACTATAGCCTGTAACACCGCGAAGTTGCTCCGGATGATTGAATGCTAAGCCATTTTTCAATAAAAATAATGCCGTAGGATTGGCGAGCTGACCATCTAATCCTAATACATTTAATAATCGACTGTAGATCAAAATTCCTACCGAATTTAATTGCTGACCATCGTTACTTAACAAATTCCGAAGATTAAATCGACTCTGCGCGTCAATTAATTGCCCCCGAATTGTCATATTCTCAATTTCGTAGGGTAAATCAGTACTTTTAAAAAAATCGGCGACTCTACTTTGCGCTAAAGGTAATGACCATGGCTCACCGATAAAATCCACAGCGCCACTATTTCTGAGATCTTCTCGCAAGACTACCCGCGCTAAATCAATCGCAGAACGCTCAATCCAAACTGCTTGTTGTTGAAGTCTTCGGTGCTCTAATTGCCGAACCTGCACTTCTTGACGCCACATTAACCCAGAAATGATTAATGTACTAATACTCACCACAATTAAAGCAGTAATCGTCGCAGAACCACTCTCCTTTTTGAATAAACGGTTCATATCCGAATCCCAGATAAACAACTTTTACTCAAGGGTAAGAGCGTATCCTTGAACCACCAATCAACTTGCATGCCCTGTAACTGCCTATTGGTTGATTCAGAATTAAAAAATAAACGGAATTCTTGACGCTCTACAAAATCTATCTGGAAGGTTTTTTGAAAGGGGCCAATTCGGCTATCCATCTCCCGACTAAAACCTACCCAAAGATCAAGACTTGTCGTATCAATCTGAAATAATCGACTTACCGAGCGCTCTAATCGTTGATTAATCATTTGGTAACGAACAATCTGCCAATGTGCATCGCGGTTTTTAAAAGTTCGACGGAGTAACCATAAATTATTTTGATGAATAAGCGCAGGGCTCACTGTACTATTCTCCAATCGGACTAACATCTCACAATCAGTTACCCATTGACTAACAACCTGATCAATCTGCGCACTGCTGCGCATGCGGTTTTCAATGACATCCTTAGACCGCAGGATCGAATCTAATCCCCGCCAAGCCAGTAAACCAACTATGGCTAATATAACTAATCCAACCAAAAGCTCAATTAATGCAAAACCAGCCCTTGACTTCATAAAACACCTGCATTCTTACGCACAATAACTTGCACTAACCAAGCCAATTGTGGACTATTCAAATCACTATCACCCTTTAAAAAAACACCAATCTCGACCCGCCGAAAGAGTGGATTAGGCGTACTAATTACTTTACGTTGGCAAATAAATTGATATTGCATCTGCGGGCAAGGTATTAACGTGGTTCCCAAGTCAGGCCACTCCTGCTGCAATTGCATTTGGATATGCCAATTATCAGCACTCCATAAGGCCGCTTGCCGAGTACTCACTGCCATTTGTGTATTCGCAATAGCACCAATCCCACGCATCGCTGCTAATAAAGCGATCGACAAAATGATTAATCCTACTAAAACCTCAACTAAGGTAAACCCCCGCTCCGAACTAGGCCAAGTATTCATCCTAAATCTCAAGGAATAATTTGTAATTGGAATAACAGCATCTCTGTCTTATTGATCTGTGCTTTCAATTGCTCTTGCTTGATCTCTACTGACCATGGCTCGGTAATCGATTCTTGTCCAATCACTAACTCCGTTAAACCATTTAGTTCGACTTTTTTATGCCACACTTGTGGCGCCAGCGGGGACTGTAATAAACGGAACTGATTTCTTGCTTGTAATTGATAAAATCGCCAACCCACTGGGTCAATTTGAACAAGAATAGGTACGCCCGTGATAACACTTTCGTCCTGAGCTATATTCAGACTGGCTGTCAATTGCTCCAGGCGATCTTGAAAATAGCGCTGATCTTGATTGGGTAATCGCAAAGTAGCTAAACCAAGAACCACCGAAAGAATCACTAAAACTACTAAAAACTCGATGAGCGTAAATCCTTGCGATTTTTTTTTACCAGTTTCCAATATCCGCATCCAACTCGACACCGCCTAATTTACCATCCGCTCCAAAACTAAAGACATCTATCTCCCCCTTTAAACCAGGACTTAAATACTGATATGGCTTACCCCACGGATCATTTGGCAAACGGTCTAAATAACCACCTATTTTCCAGTTGGTCGGAATAGGTTCCTCACTCGGTTTTGCTACGAGCGCCTTTAAGCCCTGCTCCGAGGTCGGATAACGGCCAACATCTAAGCGATATAGCTTTAATGCGCTAACAATGGTTGCCACGTCTTGCCGAGCAGCAATCACCCGGGCCTCGTCTGGCCGACTCATAATACGCGGAATAATCAGAGTTGCCAAAACACCAATAATTACAATCACCACCATAATTTCGATGAGAGTAAAACCCTTTTGGTTTTTTTGTTCTTGTATCGTCTGAAATGCGCGCTTAGTCATAGCATTCTTTATCAAATATATCGAAAAATCCGATTTAAATATCTATATACTTGTATTATCTGATGAATTATCCCGCTATGAATTATTTTATACATAAATAATTCAAATTAAACGTATCTCCGAATGAGCTTTTGATGATCCGCAAAATCCTAACCGAGCTAAGCAAAGAAAGAAAGTTTCAGGATTTTTTACCAAAATCAACACCGCATAACACCCCAAAACTCAGATCGTCTGCGTCCCACTTCGCAACTCCTGCGTTCTTCGCTCGGCTAAATCCACAATTAGTCGCTGTCTACTGCCGTTTTTTACTAATGGCGCTAGCTTTGATCTATTCCCTCCAACTCTGCCTCGTTTATTTTCAACTGCCAACGCCTGAAAAAACTAAAGACAGGCAAACCACCGTGTACTTTAGCGAGGGGCAAACCCCTGTAGGACAGTTATTTGGAACAAGTACCATCGCAGCAAATACTCCGATCTTAAAGGGCATTATCTCAACCACAGCCGATCAACATGGGCAAAGTAGAGGTTTTGCTATTTTTCAATTAGATGGCAAACCGACCGGCGTCATTAGCTTAGGCGAAAGCTTAGGCAACGGCATGGTGCTTGAGAGTATTCGTGATGATCATGTTGTCCTTATCTATCAGGGCAAGAAACAACAGATTATGGTGGAAAAATCAAAATCTTCACCAAACCCAAAACCCCCACTCAATAAATAATCATTTCTGATTACAATTAAGCCATTCCTTGAGACCACTCCCTTGAGACTATTCCCTTGAGGCATTTTCAAATCAGATTTCATCTTCTTAAGCTATGCCAATAAAAATCCTCATACCTAGTCTGAAAAATTATTTATTGTTTTTATCGGTTTTATTTACAGTCCTCAGCATATCCCAGTTTTCACTCTCCTACCTTGGCCTAAAACTGTCGTTCAATGGTATTTTTGATTCAGACGCTGCTTTCCTAGCTGTTCTCACTGAAGATATTCTGCGGCGATCGGGAGATATCCGAAATTGGCATCTAGCCCATGTTCTGTTTCTTTTTCCAGACTTCCTACTTTATCTATTCCTCAGTCTTTTTTCGCAATCTACTTTTTGGGTCTCCTATGCTTTTTTAATTGGACAAATCATCATTTGTGTTTGGGCGACGTCCTATTTTTTATCGGCTTTTATCCATCAGATCTTAGCCATTTTCTTTGCCACACTCTCGACTCTTTGGACCCTCCAACTTGGTTTAAATCTTTTAAGTCCTTTTGATTTAAGTTTTACCATCGTTAATCACTTTGGCGCTTACGTTCTGCTATTACTAGAAATGGGCCTGTTTTTTCGCATACTACAAAATAATGATATCTCGCAAAAGAAATCAGCCCTTTTTTTTGGTCTTGTTCTGATTGCTAATCTCTCAGACAAGTTACTGCTTCTACACTTTATTCTGCCGGCAGGTGCAATCTGCCTTTATCAATACCTGCATGATCAAATGAGCTTAGCAAAATTCAAAAAATTGCTTTTCATTATGGCTTTAGCCACCATTGGTTCAATGGTCATTATCAAATTATTAATTACCAATGCAGCGCATCCATCAGCATCCTTCGGCTTAGATAACGCTAAAAATAGCTTTGCGAATATCATCAATCATTTCAATGCCAGCGCCTTTAAAAATAGTCCCATTTTTTGGGTCATTCCGGGCACTTATCTCCTTATACTTGGCGTGCTTTTTATCGGCCATGGTCCTAAACAAGTGTTTTTAAATACGTATCAACGTATTTCTTTGCCAATCCAGTTTTTTTTATTCTTGAGTGGCTTCACTCTTTTAGTCGTTATTTTTTCGAACTGGGGGTTTGCGCCTCGATATGCGATTCCTGTTTTCTTACTCCCCATTGTTTTAATTCTGCCAATTTCCTATATCCTGAGCAAAAAACAAATTCCAGCGATCAATACCGTCCTTGCTATGATTGGTTCGGTGATTGTTCTGCAAGGCATTCATCAACAATATCAGAGCTATCAATCAACCCAGCTACATACCGATTTTTACCCCCCAGAGATGCACTGTATTGATACGTTTATTCAAGAAAAATCCTTAAAACATGGCATCGCTGGATACTGGACAGCTAAGAAATTTCAAGCGCTTAGCAAACAACCCATTACCCTTGCTCAATATCAACGACCCTTTTTAACTAGAGATTACTGGGAAACAAATGCCACATTTTTTAGACCAACCTATCAATTTGCTATCACTTCAGATGCTGACCCACAAGGAAACTCTATTGATACGAATTTTTTAAAAATTAAAAATCCTGCGTTAAAAATGCACGACTGTAAACCATATTTCCTATATTATGTGGATGATTTTCAACTTAAAGTGAACTAGGCAACTGATGAAAACAGAAATAGATGATTTCGATAAAAGCAGCGATAATCTTTTCCTCAAAACAGATATCGGAAAGTTTTTCGTAAAAAGTCTGATTGTCGTCGCTATGATTTTTGGCGGAATGTATTTCTTAATACCAGACGCAAGAGTGTTTAAAGGCTTAGAAACAGATCAAAACAAATATATTGCCCTGACACTGATTCAAAATCCACGGATTTTATGGAAAATGTCGGAAACTGATGAGAGTAAAGGCAACCTCCCAAACGCTATCCGTGATATGGAAGTGGCAATCGGCCTACTTGAAATGCACGGCGCACGCCTTGAGGTCCTACAAACCTACCAAAACAGACTACAAGCATTAGAAAATAAAAAGACTAACGCGAAATAAGCCTGCGCGAGTTAACCAAATACAAATCATATAAATGCGGGTTCAATTGGACTGCCTGCAATCATAATACGATACAAGTACCGGTACTCCGTAGGGTCATAATCCGCATTGGCTTGGTGCATTACACTGCGGTTATCCCAAATGACTAAATCACCTACTCGCCATTGATGTCGATATTCATATTTCGCTTGCGTGGCGTGCAGATACAGCTGCTCAATCAACTGAAATCCATCATCCTGCGCCATCCCTTCAATACCTTCCATACGCCCAGTATTGAGGTATAAAGCTGGGCGTCCACTACTTGGATGGCGGATCACTACAGGCTGAATTGTCCTAGGAATAAGAGCTGCTGCTTCGGGGCTTAACTTGGCAAAACTCCTCGGACTGCGACTACTACCGTGCACGTGTAAGGAGCGTAAATTTTTAATGCGATTTTTAAGATCGACATCTAAGTCATCATAAGCCTGACGAACATCGACAAACTGCGTATCACCGCCATAAGAAGGTATTTGAACAGCCACTAAACTCGTTGCCCGAGGTGGCGCAAGATCATTGGAGTGATCAGTATGGTAATTTTCTCCACGCACCTGTAACTTGCCATTTTTGCGCGGTAAGTCTTTGGTCGAGTTATACCCCACTAAAGGAAAATCTGGCAAAACGAAATCTTTGAGCTGCTGCTCCATCACCCGCCCAAAGATTTCACCAAATTGAATCAATTCAGCTGGCCCTAAGCCCTGATTCGGAAAAACTAAAACTGCGTATTGCGAGAAAGAATCGTTTAATTCTTTTTTGACCTGCGCATTAACCGGCTGACTGAAGTCTATCCCTGTAATTTCTAATCCAAAATTCGGCGTGATCGGCCTCAAGCTCAATTCCACAAATTCTCCTACTCAGGCTTAATGCCAGTTAACTTGGCAACTCTAGCCCACTTCACCGACTCCTCACTCAGAAATTTCTCAAACTCGATACGACTCATCGGTAATGATTCCGCACCTTCATTAGCAAATCGCCTCTTAATTTCAGGATCAACCAAAACTTGATTGATCTCTTTGTGAAATGCTTCTAGTAACTCATTAGGGGTTCCTGTAGGCGCCAAAATAGCCCACCAGTTCGAAGCCTCCACATCAATACCTAACTCTTTTAAGGTCGGAACATTGGGTAAAAGTGGTACCCGCTTACTACCTGCAACTGCCAACACTTTAATTTGTCCAGCTTTCATGAAATTTTGCATTTGTATCAAACTGCCTAAAGAAATTTGAATATGGCCAGCAGCCAAATCAACCAGTGCAGGTCCGCCCCCCTTGTAGTGCACTAGGACAAAATTAGCGCCTGTTTTTAACTTAAATAATTCGATTGCGAAATGCTGAAAACTGCCAACTCCAGCAGTACCAAAATTCGTCTTACTAGGATTATTTTTTGAAAAATCAACCAACTCTTTGATGGAATTTACGGGTGTAGCACTATTTACTACAATCACACTAGGCCCCATCCCCAGCATAGCTAGCGGCGCAAAAGACTTCACCGGATCATAACTTAACTTCATGATCGATGAGTTCATGGCAAAACTGGATGAAATAAGTAATAAGGTATTACCATCTGGCTCAGCTCGAGCAGCAATTTCAGCGCCCAAGACTCCCCCAGCACCTGGCTTATTTTCCACGACAACGCTGCGCTTTAAACGCGGAGAAAGCTGCTGAGCAATCGCACGCCCAACAATATCGTTACTACCACCAGGCGCAAATGGGACAATCAAACGGATCTGCTTACCAGTCTCTTGGGAAATCACACTACTGGCGAAAAATCCAAAAAAACTGGCAATCGCAAGGTATACCGAAAAACCTAAATAGTTTTTTTTCATTATTCAGTTATCTCTCTTTAACGAATTATCGAATTATCGAATTATCGAATTATTAAAAATCATACAACTTAGCAGGATTACTCACTAAAATTTTTTCTAATAATAAAGGATCATCTATCCATTTGGCAAAACGATTTAAAGCGTGGCCATCGTCAATTGAATTAAATGGCTCAATTGCACCAAGGGCGTTTTCTTGACCCCGTTTTCCTCCAGGATGGGGCCAGTCACTCCCCCACAACATCTGATCTGCATTCGTATTTACAAATAGTTGCGCAATAGCCTGCGTCGCTAATGAGTCAGGGTCTACTGCAATCCGATGAGGTGCGGATAACTTAACCCAAACACGACCATTTTGAACTAACTCTAAGAGATCTCCTAGATCCGGTTGATCAACACCTAATTCAGCTTGCGCGCGGCAAAAATGGTCTACTACGATCGGTACGGATATTTGCTGTATGACAACCTTCAGGGCAGCTAATAGCTTTAAATTCGTATATAACTGAATATGCCAACCTAATTCTTGAACTTGCTCTGCAGCTTTAAATAGCTCTTGTTGAGCAAACTCTGGGTCTTGAATACCACTCGTTTCTAAATTTAAGCGTATCCCCCGAATCCCCATTGCATGCATCTCTTGTAACTGACTTTGCCCTATGTCGCGATCAATCACAGCAATACCCCGCGCATTAGAACCAATTTTTTGCAAAGCATCAAGCGTACATGAATTATCACTTCCATAAGGACTAGGATGAACAATAACTACCCGCTGGATCCCTAGAATCTGGTGTAGCTCTAACAAATCCGTAACAGAGGCATTACCTGGCGTATATTGCCGATTCGGCGAAAATAAAAATTGCTCGGCTGGGCCAAATACATGAGTATGACAATCACAGGCGAAGTCGGGCATTTGAAAATCCAAGAGCTCATGCGTGACTCCGTGAATCGTCCGATTTCTCATAATTGAATATCACTCACTTGTTTAGCTTTAGCAGTGCAAGCACCTAATAAAAAAGCGAGATCAGTCCCAGTTGAAACATAACGCGCACCAAGTTTGACAAACTCTGCAACTAAGTCGGGTCTTGAAGATAAACCACCAACACCACAATGCTTACCGTACTTACGCGCCGCGGTAATTGCCTGCTCAAAGGCTGCCCGCACTCTGGGATGATCATACTGACCAGCAATTCCCATATCTGCTGTTAAATCATTCGTCCCAATTAAAACCATGTCTACCCCTTCTACCGCCATGATTTCATCGGCATGCTCAAGGCCAGCAACGTCCTCAAATTGCACAATAACCATCGTTGCATCGTTTAACACTGGATATGCTTCATGCGCTGGAAATGCCCGGTATTCAAGATGTGGCATACCACCAGCGGCAGATCGATTACCAAGCGGGGCAAATTTGGCCGCTGCCACCACCGCCCGTGCTTCCTGCGCAGATGAAATATGCGGTGCAATAACCCCTAATGCACCCGCATCTAAAACCCGAGAAATCCACTCAGGACTATTCGCCGGTACTCGAACGAATGGCGCAATACCTATTTGCATTGCAGCCAAACAAATTTGTCCAGTCGTGTCTAAGGATAAACTACTGTGCTCCATATCCACGTATATCGAATCAAATCCTGCCGTTTTCGCAATCCTAGCAATCTCAATACCCCGGCATAGGCGCACTGTCAAGGAAGAAACTACCTCATTCTTCGCTAACTTTTCTCGAACATTATTTTTTAAAATTTCTCTGGCGCTCTTTTGCATCATTCCTCTTTCATGATTAAAACGATTAAACAACGCGATTCGTTGCCGGTAAGCCAGCTAAGACATCAATCACCTGCTTCGCAACTTGCAAGGAACTTCTCTCTTGAGTATCAACAGTCCCCCCTGCAGCATGCGGCGTAGTTACAACATTTGGTAACGACAATAAAGGATAGTCGGCCGGCGGTGGCTCAACCGCAAAAACATCTAAACCAGCACCAAACAAATGACCACTTTGTAAGGCGTCAAATAAGGCCTGCTCATCAATCAGCCCGCCCCTAGAAACATTGATTAAGACTGCATTTTTTTTCATGATCGCTAATGCCGCTCGATCAATTAAGTTTTTAGTCTGCTCATTTAAAGGCAGATGCAATGTCACTAAATCAGAAACGGCTAATAACTCATTTAAGGAGTTGACGCGCTGATGGGGTAAGCCTAACCATTGATCATCTGTGGCATACGGGTCATATGCAATGATGCGCGCGTCAAATGCACCAAACCACTTACGTGCCACTCGCGTTCCAATATTACCCATACCAACTACACCAACAGTCTTACCGTGCATCTCAATGCCTAAATGCGCTGGACGAACAATCTCCTCACCCGCTCTTAACATGCGGTCAAATCGGGTAATCCGCCGCGTTACAGACAAGGCTAGTGCAAAAGCCATTTCTGCCACTGCTTCACTATTAACCCCAGGTGTTCGACATACCGCAATACCGCATTCCTTGGCAGTTGCAATATCAATCGTCTCAAAACCAACACCTTGCTTACAAATAATCTGCACATGCTTGGCGCGGCGAATTTGTTCAGCGGTAATGGGAGTCATCCGAACCATCACCCCATCGGCCGCCTCTGGCCAGTTCGCTATAGCTGGATCAGGCCAACAAACCACTTCTGCATGTTCTTTTGCTAGGGCAATCCCAGCCTCGTAAAACGCGTCTAATATATAAATTTTCTTATTCATGAAAAATTTGAGTTGATCCCCTATTTTTTATTTTTACGACCCGTCATAACTATATGTGTAATAAATGACACCTATATTCCCATCATAATATAATTTTAAATAAGTAGATTCCAAGCTAGAAGTCTTGCAACAGATTCAAAGCAATACCTGTATTTTGTTCTATACCGCCCCACATCCTCAGCCAGACTGAGAGTATCCTCATCAAACTAATTTATCCCAGCAAACCCAACAGAACACTGCGCTTAGGCTTTTATTCAATCAAATTGATTACAATAGAAATTGAATGCTGATTTGAGTGCTGAGTTTGAGTGCTGAGTTTGATTGCTTTTCAGGATCCCATGTCTTTTTAAGTTCTACTCAGCTGGTGAAAATAGTTTAAGGGAAAAATCTTGATTCAAGTACAACCTGTAATTTTATGTGGCGGTTCTGGTACGCGACTTTGGCCTTTATCTCGCGTTGGATTTCCAAAACAGTTTCTTGTATTAAGCGGTAATACCAGCTTATTCCAACAGGCTATCTCCCGACTTCAAGGGCTAAGCCATCCCACCATTGAACTTCACAGCCCTCTAGTCATTACGAATGAAGAGCATCGCTTTTTAGCACTTCATCAAGCCCAAGAATTAGAACAGAAGGATATTGTCCCCATAGCAAATCTAGGGGCAAAGCAGACTGCTGCCAAATACTTGTTAGAACCAACTGGCAGAAATACTGCGCCAGCCCTCACCTTGGCAGCTCTGCAAGCCTTGGAATCAGGGCTTGACCCGATTCTGATTGTGACGCCAGCTGACCAAACAATTCAAAATGAACCGGCTTTTACCAAAGCCTTACAGCAAGCCGTGCAAGCAGCATCGAAGGACGCAATTATCATTCTTGGGGCAACTGCCCACCACCCGCAAACTGCCTACGGCTATATACAAGCACAAGGCTTACCCGGCGAATTCGGTGCCTATCAGGTACAAAAATTTACAGAAAAACCCAATGAAACGCAAGCTAAGGAATATTTAGCAACCGGTGAATATACCTGGAATTGCGGAATTTTTGTATTAAAGGCTAGTCTTTGGATAAAAGCACTACAGATCTTTAGACCAGATATCCTAAAAGCTACTCAGGTCAGCTGGAGCCAAAAAGAAGTCGATCTACAAAATCATTTTATTCGACCAAATCCGCAAGCATTTTTAGAGATTCCTAGTGAGTCGATCGATTACGCTGTCATGGAAAAATGTCCAAACTCCAGCATACCGATTCAAATGATTCCTCTGGATGTGGGCTGGAGTGATTTAGGTAGTTGGGATGCTGTTTGGGCAGTTGGCCAGCCAGATTCGAACGGTAATGTCGTGCATGGTGATGTAGTTACAACGCAAACTAGTAATACCCTGGTCTATGCCAATCAAAGACTAGTCAGTACTGTTGGCGTCCATGATTTAATTGTAGTTGAAACAGCCGATGCTGTTTTAGTAGCGGATCAATCAAAAAGCCAAGATGTCAAAGAAATCGTCCAGCAACTAGCGAAAATGCAACGAACCGAACAAACCACCCACCGTAAAGTCTATCGACCTTGGGGTTGGTATGACAGCATTGATTCTGGTCCACATTTTCAAGTAAAAAGAATTTGTGTAAACCCTGGAGCGAAATTAAGCTTACAGTTACATCACCACCGAGCAGAACACTGGATTGTGATCCAGGGTCAAGCTGAGGTAACGAATGGTGCTGAAGTCATGACTCTCAATGAAAACCAAAGTACCTATATCCCTCAGGGTGTCAAGCATCGCCTGGCTAACCATGGCGCAACTCCACTCGAAATTATTGAGGTTCAATCAGGTAGTTACTTAGGGGAAGATGATATTGTTCGGTTTGAGGATCATTACGGCAGAAGTTAACCATGCTAATTGGGGAGTATGATAATTTGTCCTTTGTCCTTTGCCCTTCGCCCTTCGCCCTTTACCTTCTACCCTCTACCCTCTAAATAGCAACCCTCTCTCCCAAGATACAATACAAATAAATTATTGGAGTAAAAAACGACTCAAAGAATAGATTCTCTAGAAGGCTCCAATTATGGCTCCCATTGAGACCCACATTAAGACCCCCATTACGACCCCAGCAACTCTTTTATAAAACGGCACTAGAACACCCATTCACCGAAAGCTCTTCTCATGAATTACGATACGCAATTCCCTAGCTTAAAAAATACAGTGAGTGCACAAGAGTGGCAAGCCCGCGTGCAATTAGCAGCTTGCTATCGACTGATTGATTATTACGGGATGTCCGATCTAATCTATAACCACATTACAGCAAGCATCCCAGGTACAGATCATTTTCTAATCAACTTATACGGTCTGCTTTATAAAGAAATAACTGCCTCAAGCCTTGTAAAGATTGATCTAGCTGGTAATATCATCACAACACCAAAAACTGATTACGGGATTAATAAATCAGGGTATGTGATCCACGGGGCCATTCATGAAGCCAGAGCAGACGTACAATGTGTCATTCATACGCATACTCGCGCTGGTATGGCTGTATCGACCATGCAATGTGGTCTTCTGCCCCTAACCCAAACTTCCATGCGTTTTGTCGGTCATATTGGCTACCACCAATTTCAAGGACCAGCCATCGATCTTGCTGAACGAGCCAGTCTTGTTCATGACCTTGGTCCGCATGACGCAATGATTCTCTATAACCACGGCCTTTTAACCTGCGGCGCAACGATTGAACAAGCTTTTAACACCATGTACCAATTAGAGTTGTCTTGCCGCTCACAAGTCGATGCAATGGCTGCAAGAACAGAGTTAATGATTCCTGCAGATAGCGTACTTGCGCATACAGCCAACCTGTATCAACCTGGTACCAGAAGGCCCTACGGCGTTTTAGAGTGGCCTGCTATGCTACGCCTACTCGAGGCGGTCGATAAAAATTCTGGTTTTGTGCATTACGATAGCTAATAAAATACTTGCCTAGATCCGCTTAAACCACCACAGAGACAACAGTAAAGCCGCTAGCATCAAAAAAGCAGCTCCGCCAGCAAATAAAACTGACACTTCAGTCTCTTTGGTCTCTAGCCGAAACTTTGCCGACAAATGCTCATAAATTTGCTGCAGATCTTGACCATTACTTGCTCTAAAAAATTCTCCTTGAGTAATCTTTGCTATTCCTTGAAGTGCCTCTTCATCAACCCGAGCATAAAACGAATAACCTTCGTACCCAGGAATAAAACCATTAGGCGTTCCAAAAGCAACGGTATAGACTTTAACGCCCCGCTCAGCAACTCGCCTAGCAGCTTCAAGCGGATCTGGCCCAGTCGTTCTTCGCCCATCTGAAAGTAAAACAATTGCACCCGAACTATATGATCCAGCTGGCACAGGTTTAAATGGAACAACTGTTTTTTTTGCCTCAAGTGGCGCACTATTACTACTGGATCCTCTCGTAAAACTCTCACCATAAATGGCCGACTCTAAATTAATGCCAGCATCTGGCATTAAAGTCGCTAGAGCGAGTAATAATCCACTACCAGTCGCAGTCCCACGTTGTAATTGAAAACGATCAATCGCTTCAACTAAATCTGTGCGCGATTCCGAAACCGCTTGCACTACTTGGGCAGTTCCTGCAAATGAAACAATCCCAACCCGAATATCTACGGGTAATTCACGAATAAATTCTTTCACAGCAGCTTGAGCCGCCTTAATTCGATTAGGCTCGACATCCTCCGCAAGCATACTGCGCGAGACATCTACGGCCATCACCAAAGTCATGTAGTCCGCTGGTAAGGTAACTGTCGCCGTTGGTCTAGCTAAACCAATGATCCCAACTGTAATCGCCATCAAGATGAGTGCAGGAGGAATATGCCGCCGATACCGAGTGCGCCAACTAACTGCTCCACGCACAATTTGTAAGCTAGAAAATTGCACCGCATAAGAGCGCCGTCGACTCAAGATCCAAATATAAAGGATGATGAGCAGCGGTAAACTAAGTAAAGCCCAAAGAGCTTGAGACCAAATAAAGTGCATAAAAAATCATTAATATGACAATGATTACAATAGTACAACATCCTCAGTTGTGCTAATGTTTCATTATGAAAAAAATAACGCTTTATAGTAAACGACCATCCAACTCGGCACAAAATCCATTCGAGGTGGTTACACCCCAAGCCCCCCCAAGCGCACTTCAATCCATACTAGTTCGTTTTAGACAAACCGATCAATGGTTTTTCTTTGGACTCGGTATTGTTCTAACAAGCGTTCTGACAAGTGCCATCATCTTAACCATTCACCAGGGCTTTTTTCCGTCTACTAAATTAACGCAAGCGGATATTGACCAAGCCGTTCTGCATACTTTACAAACCAAAGATCTCCCCTCCCGTTCTGCAAAAGCTGCTCAAATGATCTTACCCTCAGTAGTTCGTATACAAGGATATGGCATCGATCCCGACCGCCCCAAAGATGGTGAGAAGGAAATCTCGACAGGAACCGGCGTTGTCATTATGGAAGATGGCACGATATTAACCAATTTACATGTAACCCAAGGAGCATCGAAATTAATAGTAACTTTCTTTGACGGTTCAAAATCGCCAGCGATCGTCACCGCCGTCCAAGCCAATAATGATTTGGCTGTTCTCAAACCAGAAAAAATTCCAGATGACCTACCACCAGCGACACTAGGCACTTCTAACCAAATAGTCGCGGGTGATGAAGTCGTCGTCGTAGGCTTCCCATTTGGCATCGGCCCGTCTGTCTCTGCAGGTATTGTTTCGGGCCTAAATAGAGAGTTTCAGGGTAAGGACGGCCCTTTAATGCGGGGCTTAATTCAATTTGATGCAGCTGCAAACCCGGGTAACTCTGGAGGTCCACTCATTAATTTATTCGGCGAAGTCATCGGCATTGTCACCGCCATACTCAACCCTACTTCCGCCAAAACTTTTATCGGTATCGGCTTTGCAGCAACTATCGAAAGTGCTGGATCAGCCATAGGAATCCCCCCTTTTTAATTTTTAAGGAACCCATTTATGTCAGACAACATAGCAAATTGGTCAGGCCACCATACTCCGAAAATGCTCCAAAATAATAGCGAATTAATGCAACGGCTACTTTATGAAGTCAAGCGGGTAGTGGTCGGTCAGGACCTTTTCTTGGAGCGTGTTCTCGTCGCTATCTTAGCGCAAGGTCATATTCTCATTGAGGGCGTGCCAGGGCTTGCGAAAACACTTACGGTGAACTCTCTGGCAAAAGTAATCCAGGGTAAATTTCAACGAATTCAGTTTACGCCCGATCTTCTGCCAGCCGATTTGATCGGAACACGGGTTTATAACCAACGTACCAGCGAGTTTAGTACCGTCCTAGGTCCAGTTTTCGCAAATCTGCTACTCGCTGATGAAATCAACCGCGCCCCCGCCAAAGTTCAAAGCGCTTTGCTAGAGGTCATGCAAGAACGCCAAGTCACGATTGCAGGACAAACCCATCAAGTGCCTAAACCCTTTTTAGTACTAGCAACTCAAAATCCGATCGAAACCGAAGGAACATACCCGCTACCCGAGGCCCAAGTCGACCGCTTCATGATGAAAGTGCTCGTCAGCTATCCAAGTGAAAACGAAGAATTTGTAATTGTTCAACGGCAAATTGGGCCACTGATTGAACTCGCTAGCATCATGAATACGGAACAGTTATCAGCTATTCAGCTAGCCTGTAAAGCCGGTTACGTGGATCCAGCGCTCATTCAATATGCCGTCAAAATCGTCGCAGCGACGCGTTATCCCGAACAATTTGGACTCGAAAGTATTGCCCCCTTCATCAGTTTTGGGGCAAGTCCACGCGGCACAATTAATCTCATCGAAGGAGCTCGCGCCCTCGCATTTCTCAAAGGTCGTCCCTATGTCCTACCCCAAGATATTAAAGATCTAGCCGTAGATGTTCTGAGGCATCGGATTGTACTGTCCTATGAGGCGATCTCACTTGGAAAAACCACCGATGACCTCATACATCTCCTACTCGCTACCATTCCAACGCCAAGTCAACCCCTCCAGTAATATGCTCAAGCGCCTTACCAAGCTATTTAAGCCTAAACTAGTTATTCTGGAGAATGAGAACAAACGTTTAAATCCAGAAGACTTTTTACGTCAACTCGAATGGACCACACTTCGAAAGCTCGATGGTCAGTTACAAGGCGATTACCGCACCTGGTTTAAAGGCTCTGGACTCGAGTTAGCCGATCTGCGCGAATACCAAACCCATGATGATGTCCGTCATATCGATTGGAATGTTACCGCTAGAATGCAAACGCCCTATGTTCGCGAGCATCAAGAAGACCGAGAAATGACTACCTGGTTCTTAATCGATCTCTCGCGTTCCCTCAATTTTGGCTCGGCAGAACACACCAAAAAAAATCTTGCGAGTAGTTTTACTGGCATCTTTGCACGCCTGATGACTCGTCGAGGCAATCGTGTAGGGGCAATACTATTTACTGGCGCAGCAGCAAAAATTGATGCCCTATTACCTGCCAAAACTGGTAAAGCACATGTCTTACAAATACTCGATCTTTTACTCAATACCCATGCCTTAACAAATAGTCCAGCAACCGACCTGAAGGTGTTGCTGCAAAGCGCCCAAGCATTGCTCAAAAAACGCTCGACCATTTTTGTGATTTCGGATTTTATTAGCCAACCAGATTGGGAGAAATCTCTCGGGGAACTCAACAAATCGCATGATGTAGTTGCCGTGCGTTTATGCGACCCACTAGAGACTCAACTAAAAAATATTGGACTTTTCATTATGGAAGATTCTGAAACAGGCGAACAAATGATGATCGATACAAATGACCCTTTTTTTCAGAAAAAATATGCGCAACTAACCGAAGAGCATGCCAATTACCTTACCAAAACATTTCAAAATACAGGCACCGACTGTATAGAATTGTATACCGATGAACCAATCCACGAGTCTATTTTACGATTTAGCGAATTGCGTAAACGCCAATCTCAACGTCGGCCACCGAATCACTTTGCGGCTATTTAATCAGCTCCTTTATGTTAGGCTTTGATTCTCTATCAATCCAGTGGCCATATGCCTTTTGGGTATTTTTATTACTACCAATCTGCGGACTGATCTATTGGCGGATGTTTCAACCAGCAAAGTGGCTATCGAATCAAGGCAGTATCTACAAAAATGCCAAACGTTGGCAATACGCCCATGCGTTCTTCATTTTTGTTGGATTATGCTGTCTATTTTTTGCTCTAACACGACCACGCGCAATTCTTTATATCCCCAGTCGATTAGATACCATCATGCTTGCAATTGATACCTCAGGTAGTATGCGCGCAGATGATATCAAACCAAGCCGTATCGATGCCGCAATTACAGCAATCAAAGACTTTATCAATGCCCAACCCCCACAAGTACGAATTGGAATTGTAACTATAGCAAGCACCGCCGCATTACGCCAAGCCCCAACTAGCGAGCGCTTAGATTTATTACAAGCACTAGAAAATATTCCCTTACAACCTGGCTCAGCTCTAGGCAGTGGAATCGTCATCGCCCTAGCAAACTTATTACCCGGCTCAGGTATTGATGCAGAAAAAATAATTACCGAAGCCGATGGTGGAACCAAAACGAGTCCCAGCACTCAACCGCTTGGAAAATCCAACCAAATTAATCTAGAACCAGGCTCCAATCGATCCATGGCGATTGTGCTGATTACCGACGGGCAAAGTAATATGGGACCTGACGTATTGAAAATGGCTGAATTAGCCGCTAATCATGGTGTCAAAATACATACTGTTGGCGTTGGCACAGAAGAAGGAACAGTCATCAAATCACAAGGTATATCCATGCGAGTACGCCTAGACGAAACCTTACTCAAAAAAATTGCGAATGCTACGCAAGGGGAATATTACAAGGCAACAAGTAATACAGAACTCAAACGAATTTATGAATCATTAGGTTTAACTATTCGTTTTGAAAGGCAACAGTTGACTGAAATTACTTCACCAATCATGGCACTTGGCCTGCTATGCATCCTCTTAGGATGCCTACTCTCACTGCACAGATTTGGTAGAGTCGTTTAAAAGAATCAAAAAAAATAGCCCCATCAAGGGGCTATTTGTATCAAACACCTTTAACTTGAAAACTTATTTAAGAATAATTGGATTGATTGGAGAGCCAACACCACCAGTAATTGGGAGGGGTGGCGCACAAAATAAGAATTCATAAACCTGATCTTCTTGACAATCATCAGCAAGTTCTTTGAGATTAAAAATCTCACCCATCGTAATACCAACCATCGGAATCACGATCCAGTGCCAAGGTTGACTAACCCCAGCGACCTCGTTGGGACGCACTTCACAACCCCAAGTATCTGTGCAGATTGCGGCGATTTTTTTATCTTGAATCCATTTGGCTGTTTCAAAGCGCAACCCGGGAGCATCGCCAGCTGCGTAGGAATCCCAATCGCCTCTTGCTAAACGCTCTTCCATTTGACCAGTCCGCACAATCACAAAGTCACCCTCTTTGATTTCTACACCTTGCGCTTTGGCACAATCATCTAAATCTTGATTACTAATGCCATAACCATCCGCTAAAAAATCCCCCCCCTTAAAACGGGCAACATCCAATAAAATCCCTCGACCAATCATCTTGGCACGGGTTTTTTCAATGCCATTTTTCTTCGCACCGGTTGAATCAACTAAAGCGGCACTGTAACCATTCCACATATGATCGCCATAAAAAATATGTGCTAAAGCATCCCACTGAGTACCACACTGGAGCGGCATCGAAACCATATCATCAGCATAGCGTATGCCACCAGCATCTTGATTCCCAGAAATCGCATCTGTCCCAGTTGCAAGCATTGTGTGAATGGGGTTAAATCGATTACCCCAACCGGTCGTTTGCGGACCATGAAAATTAAAATCCAGTCCTAATGAAATTGACTTACCCTTTTTCACTAACTTTGCCGCCTCAATCAATTGCTTTGGTGTAATGTAATTGAGAGTACCAATTTCATCATCTGGCCCCCACTTTCCCCAATTACAGGCATCTTTAGCCATCTTCTCAATATCTGCTTTAGTCAGATCACGGGCAATTTGATTATTCGGTACAGCCTTCATTCCAGCTGCAGTCGTCTTATTTGTCATTCATGCTCTCCTAGGTTTCTAAATCATTTTTAATCAACTAACTTATTTAATCTACATTCTTGTAGGCTAAATCATAACTGCATTTTAAGAATTTCTCATTGCTTGATCACTTTTTTTACGGCTGAGCAATTTGGATCAATGATTCAGTAACTAATGCCGATACTACGGCCGACACTCCAGCTACACTTCGGAAAAACTAGGGTTTATACTGATTCTTTTATTAATCAATTGATCAAAAATATCGGATACATAATTTTTTTGAATGGCTCTTTTTAAGAAGTCGTATCGATCAAATTTGACAACGTATTACCTTATAAATAAAAAAATTGTTCAACAAACACTTGTCGAACACAAAGATTTGTGGAGGAGATGCTTTTTTTAGGGTTTTTACTTCTAAGATGCCCTGCTCTTGTTGATGTTTGAATTAAAGAAAGGTTTTACCCATGACTGCATTACAAAAGAAGATTATTGTGACTTGCGCTGTGACCGGATCAATTCATACTCCAACGATGTCACCATATTTGCCAATTACTCCAAAAGAAATTGAAGATGCGGCCGTGGGAGCTGCAGAAGCAGGCGCTGCCATCGTTCATCTACATGCACGTAATCCTGATAATGGCCTGCCAGACCAAACTCCAGAAGCATTTATGAAGTTTTTACCGCAAATTAAAGCCCGCTCAAACGTAGTAATTAACTTAACATCTGGTGGCTCACCAACGATGTCTGTCGAAGATCGACTGCAACCTGCCCTTCGCCTCAAACCCGAAGTAGCATCGCTCAATATGGGCTCTATGAATTTCGGCCTCTACCCGATGCTCAAACGGTATAAGGAATTTAAATATGATTGGGAAGCCCCATACCTCGCAGGTTCTGAGGACCGTATTTTCAAAAACACCTTTGGTGATATTCGCTACATACTCGAGTCGTGCTCAGAAAATGAAACGCGTTTTGAAATCGAATGCTACGATATTAGCCACCTTTATGTAGCCGCACATTTTGTCGATCGCGGACTTCTCAAAGGTCCACTCCTGATTCAGTCGGTCTTTGGTTTACTCGGTGGAATTGGCCCGCACCCAGAAGATGTCATGATGATGAAACGCACCGCTGATCGCCTCTTTGGAGATCAATACTACTGGTCCGTTCTTGGTGCCGGCAGAAACCAAATGCCAATCGCAGCCATGTCTGCAGCAATGAACTCGAATGTTCGAGTAGGTCTTGAGGATTCTTTGTGGGACGGCCCTGGAACACTCTCGAAGACCAATGCGGATCAAGTTAAACGCATCGTAAGTATATTACATGCCTTAAACCTAGAACCGGCAACGCCTGACGAAGCCCGCGTCATGTTAAAACTGAAAGGCAGTGCAAAAGTCAATTTCTAAAAAAGTCCTTGGGGTAGTTAAACACACACAAAATAGCACACATAGTTACGGTACTTATTTAATTTATTGACTCTAACGAGGATTCAGATAAAGGATGACGTAATGGGTAATTTACAAAAAATACGCTGCTTTTTACTTCAATCGATGGAATTTTTCGTGTTGTTTACTACCCTACTTTTTTTTATACCCATCACGAAAGCTTAAGTGAAATCATGATAGGTAATACCTATTTAAAAAGCAGCTTTATAACCTGCGTTAACTAATTCAATAGCGATGTTCCGAACGCCTCTATTACTGATATGCCTTAGCTTTTTACTAGGACACATAGCGCTTAGCAACGCTCAAGAATGGCCAAGCAGAACCATTAGCTTGATCGTTACCTACCCGCCCGGTGGCACAGCCGATTTAATGGCAAGAACGATCGCCGGCCCCTTGGGAAAAATCTTAGGTAGTTCTGTGATTGTTGAAAATAGACCCGGAGCAACCGGGCAAATAGCGGCTAGTTATGTGGCTAAAAGTCAAGCCGATGGCTATACCATCATGCTCGATGCCTCTTCGTATTCGGTGAATCCAGCGCTTTTTCCCAAACTCCCCTATGACCCCAATAAAGCCTTTAAAACGCTTGCTGTTCTTGCGCAATACCCAAATGTACTCTTAGTGAACCCGAATTTTGCTGCAAAGTCTGCCAAAGATCTCGTGGTTATAGCCAAAAATAAACCCAATACGATTTCCTACGCATCTTCTGGCAATGGCTCAGCTCAACACTTGGCTGGAGCTTTATTTGAACTACAAACTGGTATAGAAATGCAGCATATCCCCTACAAGGGAGGTGGGCCTGCCCTCAATGACGTCATTGCTGGGCAAGTTCCCATTTTTTTTGGTAGCGTTGCATCGACCAAACAATTTGTCGATTCTGGAAAACTCAATGCTCTGGCCGTAACCAGCCGAAAAAGAGCGTCTTCAATGCCAAGCGTGCCAACCATGACAGAAGCGGGTATCGTAAGCTATGAAGTCTATGAATGGAATGCCCTCTTCGCACCCGCTGCAACGCCAAATACAATCCTTCAAAAACTAACAGAGGGGATTAGCAAAGTTACCCAGTCGGCGGAGTTTGTCGAAAAGGTGAATTCTTTAGGGGGTGAAGTTTTTCAAGGGAACGCCGAAGTAGCGGATGTCTTTATCAAAACTCAAATGACGCAATGGGCAAAACTGATTAAGAGTGGCAAGATTACAGTAGATTAATCTGGCTACCCTAGAAATAGCGAATAAGGCTAATCAAGCGCCTCGGGTTTCTTGCTTCAAGTCTTTTTTTATTGAAATTCGTTATTGAAGTTCCTCTAGGGATATCGAAACGCGATGTAATTTTTGACAGAGCTCAAGAAGTACCATTGCTCGGTAATCACTACTTATTCTTAAGAATTCAACCGTCTGCCCTTTGAATGGTCCTGACTTGACTACTAACTTCTCACCAGCTTTAAAAAGGGATTCTTGATGCTCACTGGAAAAATAGTTGATATCCTCAATAACACTATCGGGAACTTTGGCATAGCTATCCCCAAATCGAACCATATTTGAAACGCCCAAAGTTGAGCGGACCGGCCCCCAATTATCAGTGCTTGAATTGAGCTGAACAAATAGATACCGTGGAAAGAGCGGTTCTAGCAATTGAATTTTTTTACCTTGCTTAATTTTCTCTATTTTAACTTTAGGCAAATAACAATTATATTGCTGATAAGCCAAGTTCTCATAGGCTCTATTCTCTTCCCGAGGTTTTGACATGACCAAATACCAATTCATAATAAAATGTTCTTTATACTTAAGTAGAGAAAAAAGTTTTCTCTAGATCTCGAATAACTAAAAAAAACATACAACTTTTAAATCCTTTTAGATCAATTCCCAATAAAGATTATATTTAAATAATTTACCACACGATTACTACACACGCGCTGATGCAACGATATATAAAATTTTATACTTAAATTCATAATAATCACTCTTTATGACCAAAGAGGATTTTACGCATCTCAACGACCCCAAAACGAGACTCTAAAGCACTATAAAATAAATAATGGACAACAATTAACCCGTAAATAAAGGCAATACTTGCAATTACTTTTGGATCACCATGACCAAAATGCTGTAATGCTTCAAAGAAATTTTCACGATGTAACAGCCCTTCAAAACCCTTTTCAACAAAACCCATGAAAATTAAAAAAGCTGTGTAAATCAAAGAATGCTTGATTAAAGGATATAACAATGGTTGACCACTTTCAATCCGCATGGGGAATAATAATTCAGCAGTAATTAAAAACTTTGCCACAATCAAGGCCCGTATGACAGCAAACGAAAATGAATAAATAATTTCAGTCGGCTCTACACCACTTTGAATTAAAGACATTTTAGTAATTAAGCTAATCGAGAAAAACCAAATCGCAAAATAAATACTGACTGCCAAAAACTTTTTCGCTTCATGAAATAAGCCTTGCTTAATTTTATCGAAACGCGTCATTTGTGTGCCTGGGTTACTAGTCATTTCTTTTCCTTCTCAATAAGTTGGACCGGACCGCCTAATGCTAAGTAAACATTGATGCGCTGTACTAAGATCTCTAATTTACTCTGCTCTAATTTGGATAAAGCTCCTAAAACGGTAGCTTTTTGTTGCTCAATCGCACGACCATCAATACGACCTATTTTCTGCTCTTTTTCAAGACTAGATAACTGCAATACTTGTATAGCATACGCTTTTTCAAGTTCTGCAGATCGTACTCGCCAATTCTTTTCTAATAACAGGGCAGTTTCAACCTCATTAAAAGCGGCTAGCCCAATTTTGGCATAATTTGCATAAGCTAAATCCATTTCAGCTTCACGCATTTTAACCTTTTGATCCAAAGCTCCCGCAGTAAACAGTGGAACATCTAAACCAATTCCAAGGCTCGGATTAGCAGCACTCGTCGATAAAACAAATACGCTACTCTTAATTAAACCAAAACCAGCTGATAAGCTAATCTTGGGAAGACGCGCAGTTTTGGCTTCATCAATATTTAAACGCGCCGCATCTAAACGAAGAGCCGCTGCCAAAATATCAGGCCGACGCTCCAAAAGTTCAGAGGGTAGGCCTTTGGCATAGGCATTCGGTATGCCAGGTAAAGCCTGGCTTTTCAAAGCCGTACCTACTGGATATCTCCCCACTAACATATCCAACGCCATTAAGGTCTTTTGATAAGAAGTTCGGGCGTTTTCAACCGCCTCTTGCGCTAATGCTAAGTTAGCCTGCGCCATCTGTACCTCATTGCGTGAGGCTATACCAATCTTCTGACGGTGCTTGACATATTGCAATAAGGCCACAGAGGATTGAGCAATATCTTGCGCAATCAACAGTTGCATCGATAAACTACGCGCTGTCCAAAGTGTTTTGGTTAAATTAGCAATTAATGATAATTGAGCACTTTCCTGCTCGAACACGATGGCTTGCGCACTTTTTCTAGCGCTCTCGTTTTGAGCCCTGACCCGTCCCCATAAATCAACTTCCCAGCCTGCACCAACATAAAACCCAGATGTACCGCTGCCGCCAAGACCTAATTTCGCACCTTCTTTTGCCGTGGCACCAACACTTGGATAAAAAGAGGAATTGATGGCTTGCACCATCGCCTCAGACTGCTCAATACGCGCAGCGAAAGCGCGCATATCGGGACTACTGCCTAAGGCCTCATGTATTAACGTTTTTAGCTCAGGATCTTGTAACTGCTCTAACCAATCAGTCGGAGTTTGCGGCACAAAACCGGAATCATCCCCTACAAATTTAGGGGGTATTAGTACTCCAGATAGCGCCTTTTGAACTATTTCCTCATGCAACAAAGGCTGAGAGGTCGAGCATGACAACAATAAGACTGTACTCAAAAAAATACTCGCCCGTTTCATATTCGAGAATAAAACGCGCATCAGCATCAGGAACCTAGCCCTTTGGAATAATATAATACAACTTACTGCTGACTCGAACCATGGTTTTCCGAATCAGATGCAAAGGCTTTAAGTGCTCTGTATAAATTGCTCCATTACCTATAGCACCCGCAGCAATCAGTTCAGACTCATGTTTCTGGTGCATGATTAATTTGACTGGAAAACGATTGGGTACCGCTGGAATAACACCAGTATTTGGTAAATTCCCATTTGCATCGACTTGACCCTGCGCTTGAGCCCAAATTACCGAGTCAACCGTCGCTTTAAAAATTTTACCCGGTTGCGTTGGGATATAGAACTCTGCCTCGTTACCAGGCACTACTTGATGTAGTTCATTTTGATGAAACAGCATATACACCTGTGGCTCGTCCTCGACAAAACTCATCACCGCGCGCATAGGTATTGAAGTAACCATCACACCTGGGCGCAACTGCACATTGATAACAGTGCCATCGCTAGGTGCCACCACCATCGTTTGCCCTAGTTCCCATGAAGCATTATCAAATTGTGCTTTGAGCTCCTCTAAATCTGCCCGGGCTTTTTCCAAGTCAAAGCGGTTACCAGCCCCAGACTCCAGTAAAGCAGAAAATTCAGCGACGCGTTTTTTAGCTAATTTGATTTTAGGACGCAAACCAGCCAACACATATTCGTACTGGGTCGGGTCCACCTTAAATAATAAATCACCTTTTTTTACACGCTGATTCGTCTTAACTGCCACCTCGACAACACGCCCCTTCACCTGGGGAACAATCGGCACTTCATAGCGCGTTACACGCACATCGCTACTAGTCGGAGCAAACACATTTAAGAGTAAGACCATCACAACAATAGCAACCACTGGAAAAGTGACGACTGGAATAATCGTATAGATTTTCCATGGCAATAAGCGCCAACGAATAAATATTAACCAGGTAATGAGTGCGTAACCTGCTAATAAAAGACTAATCATGGCCTACCTGGTTAGTCTCGGACTTGACCTTCGGATGCAATTTAACTAAGCCGTCTTGTGGGTCATAAACCACCTCGTGCACCACTGGCTTCATATGCGCCCAAACAAAAGCTATTGGCCATAAAAATCCACCAAAAATACCAGACACCCGGCAAAGGGCCTGAATCGCGTCACGTTGTGGGTGCTTTCTTTTTTTGGCAATGGTATCTGGCAAATAATGCACCAACCAATATACGGTAATGCCAATAAATGGCACCCCGCCAATGACGCACCAAGAAAGAAAATCGGCCAACTCATCCTCCGCATCGCTGGCATACGCATTACCTACTAAACCAACCAAGAACAGTAGCGTAAAAAATTGCATCGTCTTCAATCTTGTCATCTAGAGCCTCAAATCACTTTCCATTACATTTTTAGAAAAACCGTCTAATTTTAACCACGAACTACTGCAACCCTTTCAAAGGCATAGCGATACTAAGGCGGATGTTCAGCTGATTATTGAACCAAACCCGCAGCAACAAATAGCCCGCAAACACTCAAAAGACCAATAACCCAAGCAATAGTCCTGTAAGTGGCTAAGTTTCGTAAATAACAATACAAAAAAGCGACTCGGGCGAGGATGTATATAGTCGCCAAACTATCAATTTGGGTCGTAGGAACTTGCAAATGGGTCGCGACCAAGACAGCAGAGGCGAACAATGGAAAAGATTCAAAACTATTTGCCTGAGCGGCATTGGCGCGAGCTCGAAAACCAGTCTGCTGGGCCAACCAGTCGCGGGGATAGTCATTGTCAAAGTCTTTAAAGCCCCATTTAGCAAACATGGCCCCCAAATATGGCAATAAACCTGCAATCAAAATACACCAAAAGGCCCAAGTCATCTGATTTTTCTCCTCTGTATAAATGTTTCATGTACAGTAAAACATCAATTATTAAACGGCAAAATTTACAATTTTGTTAAGGTTTGCAAATATCAGGGGTTTATATGCAATTTCATGAAGCTATTCATACTTGTTTTATCAAATACGCTAATTTTAATGGCCGAGCATCCCGCTCAGAGTATTGGTGGTTCTTTTTATTTGTTATTTTAGTCAATCTAGCCGCCGGTACCTTCATCGAACAACAAGGAGCTATTACGGGCATCATTACCCTCGCACTCTTTTTGCCGAACTTGGCCGTGCAAGTTCGTCGCTTGCACGATATTAATCGATCTGGCTGGTGGATACTCATCATCGCAGTACCACTGATTGGCGCCATCATCATGATTTATTGGACTATCAAAACGGGCTCACCTACTACAAATCAATATGGCGAGTACCCCGGTACAGAATTTGATACCTGAATTCTTGAAAAATTCTAATTCCCTAACCTAACTGGGCTTACAATAGATGAGGATGCTTCAGACTATGCTGTATTGCCTCGACCAAGTAATCAACAATACCAAGATCTAAGCCATTCACCATATTGATATTTTCAGGAGAAAAAGATGTTAGAAGCTTATCGTGCCCATGTTGCTGAACGCGCTGCCTTGGGTATCCCACCAGTTCCACTATCACCACAACAAACTACCGCTTTAGTCGAATTACTCAAAAACCCACCGTCTGGCGAAGAAGCCGCCCTCGTTGAAATGATTACCTACCGTGTGCCAGCAGGGGTTGATGACGCCGCCAAAATCAAAGCTGAATTCTTAGCAAAAATTACTACCGGCCAAGAAAAATCCTCCTTACTTAGCCCAATCAAAGCCACTGAATTACTTGGAACAATGCTAGGTGGTTACAACATTAAACCGCTGATTGATTTACTCAATGAACCGAGCTGTGCACCAACTGCTGCAGCTGCACTGAAAAAAACTTTATTGATGTTTGATTTCTTTCATGATGTTCAAGAGTTATCCGAAAAAGGGAATGCCTATGCGAAAGAAGTCCTAGAAAGCTGGGCGAATGCTGAATGGTTTACTAGTCGACCAGAAGTTCCTAAAAGCTTATTTGTAACGATCTTTAAGGTTACCGGAGAAACCAATACCGATGACCTCTCCCCAGCACCAGATGCTTGGAGCCGCCCAGATATTCCGCTCCACGCCTTAGCGATGCTTAAAAATCCTCGGCCTGGCATCCATGCCGACGAGGCTGGCCAAAGAGGTCCTCTCAAACAAATTGAGGAACTGAAGAAAAAAGGCCACTTGATTGCCTATGTAGGCGACGTTGTCGGGACAGGATCCTCGCGTAAATCAGCCACCAATTCCGTTCTTTGGTATACCGGGCAGGATATTCCTTTTGTCCCGAACAAACGCTTTGGGGGCGTTTGTATGGGTGCAAAAATTGCCCCGATCTTTTTTAATACGATGGAAGATGCTGGTGCACTGCCTATTGAGCTCGATGTTAACCACATGGAAATGGGTGATGTGATTGAACTTCGACCATTTGAAGGCAAAGCTCTCAAAGACGGTAAAGAAATCACTCGTTTTACCATGCGCTCTGAAGTTATTTTTGATGAAGTCCGTGCGGGTGGACGTATTCCACTGATTATCGGCCGTGGCCTAACTATGAAAGCGCGTAAAGCTCTTGGACTGCCAGCCTCAACCGTCTTTCGCTTACCCCAAGCCCCGATCGAAAGTAAAAAAGGCTTTACTCTGGCCCAAAAAGTTGTTGGCCGAGCTTGTGGCTTTCCAGAAGGTCAAGGAGTTCGCCCAGGTACCTATTGTGAGCCACATATGAGCACCATTGGCTCACAGGACACAACCGGACCAATGACTCGAGATGAACTCAAAGACTTAGCGTGCTTAGGTTTTTCAGCTGATCTAGTGATGCAATCTTTTTGCCATACAGCAGCCTACCCAAAACTCGTTGATATCAAAACCCATCGTGAATTACCGACTTTCATGACCAATCGTGGTGGCGTCTCCCTACGCCCTGGTGATGGCATCATCCATAGCTGGATGAACCGCTTCTTAATGCCAGATACGGTCGGTACTGGGGGCGATAGTCACACACGCTTCCCAATTGGCATCTCATTCCCAGCAGGCTCTGGCCTAGTCGCTTTTGGTGCTGCGACTGGTGTGATGCCACTCGATATGCCGGAATCTGTTTTAGTCCGGTTTAAAGGGGAAATGCAACCTGGCGTGACTCTGCGCGACTTAGTCAATGCCATTCCTTTATATGCCATTAAACAAGGCCACTTAACGGTTGAGAAAAAAGGCAAGAAAAACGTTTTCTCTGGAAAAATTTTGGAAATTGAAGGCCTGCCAGATCTCAAAGTCGAACAAGCCTTCGAATTATCGGATGCCTCTGCCGAGCGTTCTGCAGGCGGCTGTACGGTCTACCTCAATAAAGAGCCAATCATTGAATATATCCGCTCAAATATCACCCTCATGAAGTGGATGATTGCCAATGACTACGAAGATAAAAGGACTTTAGGCCGTCGTATTAAAGCCATGGAAAGTTGGATTGCTAAGCCAGAACTCCTCAAGGCCGACCCAGATGCTGAATATGCCACAGTCATTGAAATTGATTTGGCAGAAATCAAAGAGCCAATTATGGCCTGTCCAAATGACCCAGATGATGTCAAATTTCTCTCCGAAGTTGCAGGTAATAAAATCGACGAAGTCTTTATCGGCTCCTGTATGACTAATATTGGCCATTTCCGCGCCGCTAGCAAAATTTTGGAAGGGCGTGATGATTTACCAACGCGCTTATGGGTCGCCCCACCAACCAAAATGGATGCGATGATTTTGTCGGAAGAAGGCTATTACAGCAGCTTTGGTAAAACTGGCGCGCGGATGGAAATGCCTGGCTGTTCACTCTGTATGGGTAACCAAGCACAAATTCGCAAAGGTTCAACCGCCGTTTCGACCTCGACGAGAAACTTCCCAAACCGCCTAGGTATCGATACAAAAGTGTATTTAGCTTCCGCTGAACTAGCGGCAGTCTGCGCCTTACTTGGCAGAATCCCAACGCCTGCAGAGTATCTCGAAAAACACCATATTTTAATTAGTCAATCGAGCGAGATCTATCGCTATATGAACTTTGATCAAATTAGTGAATTTAAAGATTTAGCAGATGGCGTAACCGTCTAAATTATTGTCTTACACCGTTTGAACGACCCCCGAGTACTCCAATACTCGGGGGTTTGTTTTTTTCATCGTCGTCTCAATTTGACATATTAATCTTGGCCGCATTGGCTTCTTTTTTGCTATGGTAAAGCAGTTGATTTAATTGTTTTTATCAAATTAAGAATCTATTATATACTGTATATATAAACAGTATTAATACTCAATAAGCGCCATGATAAAAACTCTCGACCCAACACCATTCGCTCGCCTATTTAGCTACGCGATTCCAGCAGGCTTTCCATCACCCGCTAGTGACTATATCGATCAACGACTCGACCTGAATCAATACTTAGGAATTCATCCAGAAGCGAGCTTTTTTTTACGCGTCCAAGGCGATTCGATGCAAGGTGCTGGTATTTATGACGGTGACCTACTAGTCGTAGACCGCTCGAAAAAGGCCAAATCAGGGCAAGTCGTTATTGCTGTCATTGATGGTGAATTTACTGTTAAACGATTCTACCAACAAGGTGGACAAACATGGTTACAAGCAGAAAATCCTCAATATGCCCCTATTATCTTATGTGAAGGTCAAGAATTAGAAATTTGGGGAGTTGTCTCACATGTCGTTCATAAACCATGAAAGCACTCCCCACGGATCGAGCCATCGCACTCGTTGACGGAAATAACTTTTATGTCTCCTGTGAACGCGTCTTTAACCCCAAATTAGAAGGGAAACCCATCGTTATTCTTTCGAATAACGATGGCTGTATCGTCTCCCGCAGCCAAGAAGCCCGCGCTCTTGGTATTCCAATGGGACTACCTTTTTTTGAGGCAAAACACTTTATCAAAAGCCATCAACTCCAATGGTTAAGCTCAAACTACACACTCTATGGCGATATGAGCGATCGCCTCATGCATGTTCTATCGGAGTTTGCAACGCAACAAGAAATCTACTCGATCGATGAATGTTTTTTAGATCTATCAGGACACCAAGCACCCCTCACTGCGTATGCTCAAGAAATCCGACAACGCGTCTTACAATACTTGCGACTCCCGACTTGCGTCGGTATCGGGCCTTCCAAAACACTGGCCAAACTAGCCAATCATATCGCTAAAAAAAATCCGCAATTTACTGGGGTATTTTCTTGGGAAGCCTGTCATCCCCAAGACCAAACCGATTGGCTAAAAAAAATTGCCGTCGATGAAGTCTGGGGCGTCGGACGCAAACTGTCTGCACAATTACATCAACTACAAATCCATACAGTCTACGACCTACAAAATGCCAATCCAGAGTTGATTCGACAACGATTTTCCGTGGTCCTAGCCAGAACAGTTTATGAACTCAATGGCATCTCCTGCCTACACATGAATGACCTCAAGAATATGCCAAGACAGCAACAAATCATCTCTAGCAAAAGCTTTGGGCAAGTCATTGAAAAAATTGAACTATTGCAAGAAGCAATCGCAAGTTATGTCTGCCGCGCAGCAGAAAAATTACGCCAGCAACAAAGTACCTGTCAATTGATCACCGTCTTTATTCGTACAAGCCCCTTTGCTAAAAATAGCCTACCGTATAAACCACAAATTACGATTCCTCTATCGATTGCTACAGCCGATAGCCGTCGACTTGTACAAGCAGCCCACTTTGGACTAAAACATATTTTCAGATCAGGCTATCGCTATCAAAAAGCAGGCATTATTTTGTCCGAACTCCAAGACCAAGCACAGCATCAAAATGATCTATTTAGCCAAGTCAACTTACAACAATCAACCCAAGTCATGCAAACGATGGACCTACTCAATCAACGGTATGGCGCTAATACCGTTACCCTAGCAAGTACCGGACTAATCGCTGGGAATGCACGCCACTGGCGCTTACGTGCTAATCAAAAAAGTCAGAATTTCACAACACGCTGGACTGAAATACCCTACGCTTTAGCAAACCTCCATGCATAATTTCACGGGCAATTTTGAAATAGTGAATAATATGTAGTACCAATCAATCAATTTATCCCTTGAAAGCAACTCATGAGCGCTCACTCTATTTCATTAGGTCGACCGAACAAACAGCTTCTTACGAATCAACTCCCAGGCATCATCACAGCTCTAAAGAAAACGTTAACGAACGCGTTCACTATCCCAGCCCTGAGCCTTTGCCTAATCATCAGTAGTGCCAATGTCTACGCCGGACCAAAGGTTTTATTTAAAACCACTAAAGGAGATTTTGTAGTTGAACTCGAACCAGAAAAAGCTCCAAAAACTGTCGAAAATTTTCTCAACTATGTCAATACAAATTTTTATACGGGTACCATTTTCCACCGGGTTATTAATGGCTTCATGATCCAAGGTGGGGGCTTTACTAAAGAATTACAAGAAAAACCAACTAAACCGCCTATTCCAAGCGAGTCACAAAATGGCCTCAAGAACGCAAAATATACGATTGCCATGGCTAGAACGAATAACCCAGATTCAGCAACCGCCCAGTTCTTTATTAATGTACGCGATAACGCGATGCTCGATTATCCTAGTCGTGATGGCTTTGGCTATACCGTTTTTGGAAAGGTCATCTCCGGTTTTGAAACTGTTGAAAATATAAAATTTGCGCCAACAACTGTCATGAACCGAATGGCCGATGTGCCTAGTGAACCCATTGTGATTCAGTCAGCAACTGTGCAAAAATAGTTCTTCGAAATCGATCGATCGACATTCCATATGAAATTTTGCTCCCTGTGTGGCCACTCTGTGCGCCAACAAATCCCAGAAAACGATAACCGCCAACGTTTCGTATGCCAACAGTGCGGAGAAATTCATTATCAAAACCCAAAAAATGTCGTCGGCACCATCCCGATGTGGGAAGATCAAATTATCTTATGTCGACGTGCTATAGAACCACGTCAGGGACTGTGGACTTTACCCGCCGGATTTTTGGAATTAAATGAAACAAGTGCGCAAGGTGCTTACCGCGAAACCTTAGAAGAAGCTGGAACAGACGTCGAAATTGGTAGCCTTTTTTCGATCGTTAACATTGCACATATAGGCCAAATCCACTGGTTTTACCTAGCCAATATGCCAAGTGCAAGCTTTAGTCCAGTGACTAGTGAAAGCCTCGAAGTGCGATTATTTCGTGAGTCGGAAATTCCTTGGAATGAACTCGCCTTTCTAACCGTGAAACTGACCCTAGAACATTTTTTCGCCGATCAAAAAAAGCAGGCGATAACGTTTGATCAAGTGATGCCTACTTATCTCATGAATATTAACCCCACACAACGCTCTACCGTATGACCGTAACCCCTTGGATTTTAGATGATGAGCCGTTGCCCTCACCCAAAAATGCTCCAAGTAATGACCCCAATATACCCAGTGGCCTCATCGCCCTGACTGAATCGATCAGTACGCAACGCCTGATTGAAGCCTATCGTCAGGGAATCTTTCCTTGGTATAGCAGACCAGGTCCAGTCATGTGGTGGTGTACCTCCCCTAGAATGGTGTTAGAAACATCCAAGTTTAAAGTCAGCCAAAGTTTAAAAAAAACTATCCGCGCTGTACTCCTTAACCCGTCTTGGGAAATCCGCGTCGATTGCGCCTTCAAAGAGGTGATACAAGCCTGCGCGAATAGCCCTCGCAACGGCGAAATCGGTGATACTTGGATTACCCCTGCAATCATTGAATACTATGGCGAACTCCACCAAATGGGTCTAGCCCATAGTGTAGAAACTTGGTATGACGGTCAATTAGTGGGTGGTTTATACGGCGTGAACCTGGGCAAAATGCTGTATGGTGAATCGATGTTTACCCGCGTTGATAATGCCTCAAAATTAGCCCTGGCAGCTTTGTGTGCTTGGTGCGTTCAGGTGGGGATTCGTTATATCGATTGCCAACAAGAAACAAGTCATTTAGCTTCCCTTGGCGCATCGCCCCTCCCGCAAGATTATTTTTTAAATTGGTTAGAAAGTCAGATCGATCTCCCCGCACCACTGTGGAATTGGGATAAAAGTGTTTTACTAGAGATACAATAAGATACTGCCCCTATTACTCATGACACATATCAAAGACTTTCCATTTAAATCGTTACAGTTTTATGCCACAGCACCCTATGCTTGTAGCTATCTTGATCAGCATGAAGCCCGCTCGCAAGTTGCAACTCCACCCCAACTCATACAAACGAAAGTCTATAGCGAACTGATCCAAGTCGGGTTTCGACGGAGTGGTCACTTTACCTACCGCCCCTACTGTGATCATTGTCAAGCCTGCATCGCCTCGCGCGTCGTTGTGAATGATTTTCGGCCAACGCGAAGCCAACAACGTACGATCCGAAAACACGCAGATTTAATTGCTCAAGTGACTCCACTGGAATTTAAGGATGAACATTTCGCACTCTACCAAGCATATCAAAATAGTCGTCATAGTAACCCGCTCGATGGCCAAGAGTTCGATTCGATCGAGGATGAAGAGGATCAATACCGGCAGTTTTTAATCCAATCACATATCGATTCGTTTCTCGTCGAGTTTCGCCAAAATGGTACTCTTCGCATGGTCAGCGTCATCGATATAGTCCAAAACGGGCTGTCATCGGTTTATACCTTTTATGACACTAGCCTTCCTCAAGCCAGCTTAGGAACTTTTGGGATTCTTTGGCAAATTCATGAGGCTAAAATACGAAAATTGCCTTATGTATACTTGGGCTACTATATTCAAGAAAGTAAAAAGATGTCCTACAAAATCAATTTCCAACCTCTCGAAGGTTTAATTGCAGGTCAATGGGGCCCCTTGATATCTTCGAACCCAATTAGTTCAGATCCTAAAATCATCTAACTCTGCATGAATTTATTTCCACTCCTTCGTCCACTGCTATTTCAATTGGACCCAGAAAAAGCGCACCACCTTGCTTTGCACTCCTTAAATTTCCTATATCAACGCGGCCTGCTTCGCTTCCTAGTCGGTAAAGTTCCCCAATTACCTACGACCCTATGCGGTATGCAACTTCCCAATCCAGTTGGCCTAGCCGCTGGACTCGATAAAGATGGGCGTTTTATCGATGCCTTAGCAACGCTAGGATTTGGCTTTTTAGAAATTGGTACAGTAACACCCCTGCCCCAAAGTGGCAATCCCAAACCGCGGATGTTCCGTCTACCTAAAACCTTTGGAATTATTAATCGGATGGGGTTTAATAATGATGGTGTGCAAGCTTGTGTCGAACGCGTAAAACGCTCTTCGTTTTACCAAAATGGTGGGGTGATTGGCCTGAACATTGGTAAAAATGCCCTGACCCCAATGGCTGATGCAAATAGCGATTATTTAATTTGTCTGCGAGCCGTTTATGAGGTGGCCTCCTATGTCACTATCAATATTTCTTCACCGAATACGAAGAATTTACGCCAACTTCAAAATAGCCAAGGACTCGAGAAACTACTGCTCGAACTCACCCAAGAAAGAACACTTCTGAGCGAGCAATACGGGAAAAAAATTCCCCTCTTTTTAAAAATTGCACCGGACTTAGAGCCTGGTCAAATCATCGAAATTGCGAATCTTCTTGAACGCTTTGAGATGGATGCGCTGATTGCAACCAACACCACCATTAGCCGGGAAAACGTTCAATCAGAAATCGATCACCACCAATCAGGAGGCCTCTCCGGCAAGCCCATCAAAGATTTATCGAACCACATTGTGACAACTTTTTATCGACTGCTAGAGGGCCGAACCCCAATCATTGGGGTTGGTGGAATTCATACCGGTACCGACGCACTCCAAAAGAAAAATTTTGGTGCAAAAGTGATTCAAATTTATAGTGGCTTGATTTATGAAGGCCCACAATTAATTAAAGACTGTATCAACGCTCTGAAACCTTGAAGTCGCCACTTACGTCCCTATAACCCTTGGATGTAATTGATTCTGACGTATTGATTGGCGCATTGATTGACGTATTGATTGACGCTATCATTAACGCCTTCATTAACTCTGTCAACTTCGCCCCCTACGTCCATGTAAATATTTCGCAACAATACCCATATTTCATGATGTGCAATTAAAAAAATTATCGCTACAATACCTAAATGACGACTAAAGACCAAACACGTGTGCCAGCAACAACAGGTAAGACCGCGATTCAAGTGATTGAACGGATGATGAATCTGCTTGATGTCTTAGCTACTTCAGATGATGCCTGTAGCTTAAAAATTCTCTCCGAAAAAACATCCTTACACCCTTCTACGGCTCACCGCATTTTGAATGATATGGTCGCCTGTCGCCTAGTTGATAGAAGCGAAGGAGGCTCTTATCGTTTAGGACTAAGGTTACTTGAATTAGGAACTCTAGTCAAAGCACGCCTATCCGTGCGTGACGCGGCTCAGTTGCCTATGCGGGCGCTGCATAAGTTAACGAATCAAACAGTTAATCTTTCTTTGCGTCAAGGAGACGAAATTATTTATATCGACCGCGCGTATAGTGAACGCTCAGGTATGCAAGTTGTGCGCGCCATCGGTGGGCGAGCCCCCTTACATCTAACTTCGGTTGGCAAGCTCTTTCTAGCTCAAGACGATACCCAAAAAGTCCGAACCTACGCCTCCCGTACAGGCCTTGCCGGACATACCAGAAATAGCATTACGCAAATCCAAGCTCTTGAAAAAGAGCTACAAGAGGTCCAAAAAAATGGTACCGCCAATGATGATGAAGAGCTTGAACTAGGGGTTAGTTGTATTGCTGCGGGTATCTATGATGACTCCAATACCATGGTGGCAGGACTCTCCATTAGCGCACCGACCGATCGAATCAACCGCGATTGGACTAAAGCCTTAGTTGACACAGCTTTACAAATTTCTCGTGGTATTGGTTATCAAGCCCCCCCTTAAAAATTGACGAATTCATACCATGCCCCAATTCCGAATCCTTTGCTCTACCGCACTCAAATCGTCTATACCTCAAATTACTAAGATCTGGGCCGAGCCTCTTGACATGTCGCCCCAAATTGACTTTGCAACCTCAATGGCAATGAAAGATCGCCTCAACAGCGGTGAAAAAAACGATCTCCTGATCATGACAGAAGATGGTATCCGGGAATTAGTTCAGCTTGGACTTCTAACCAGCCCAAGTCCGAGCTTTATCCAATGTGGGATTGGCGTAGCCATAGCGCCAAACCAACCCCCAGTTGCTATTGATACCTTGACTAACTTTATTCAAAGCTTGCGAGACACCCCCTCTATTACCTTCACTAGTAAAGGCGTTAGTGGGATCTACTTTGCAAAAGTACTGAACGATTTAGGTTTGACCCAGTTCATTACCCAAAAAGCCACCATCTTAGAGGGAGGCTTGGTTGCTACTCTGTTGCTCAACGGCAAAGCGGCGATGGCAGTTCAAATGATTAGTGAACTTCGGGCTGTCCCCTTGGCCCAATATTTAGGTCCACTCCCCCCTGAAATACAACACTGGACACGATTTAGCGCTGGGGTTTGTAGCGTGTCTACGCAGCCAATGCTGGCAAAAGAGTTTATGGTGTTTTTGAAGTCTGCAGTCGCCCAGTCGATCTTCTATGAAGCGGGTTTAGACGGCGTTAATTGTTTAAGCGGCGTGAATTGATCTTTAGCGCCAACAAACTACTTTGACTATCCATTCCACTGGCAGATCCAGGCCTTTGAACTTCAGTAAAACTTCACTGCAAAGACATTTGCACCTGAGGCAGTTTTCGGATCGGCCTTAATTCAGAAGCATCCTCCAACCAATCTTTGACCCGAACAGCATCCGCAAAACGCGATAAACTGCCGGCAGAATCCAAGAAAACCATAATCACAGGACGATTTTTAACCGTTGCTTGCATGACCAAACAGCGCCCCGCCTCCGAAATATAACCGGTCTTTTGTAAACCAATCTCCATATCGCCAGAGCGTACTAAGCGGTTACTGCTGATAAACTCTTGCGCGCGATTATTCACAAGTAACTTATGATTCGTGGCTGTTGAATATTCCCGAATCAGTGGGTACTGATAAGCTGCGTTCACTAAGATAGCTAAGTCCTCAGCACTGGCCACGTTTTTACTCGTTAGACCTGTCGGATCCTCAAAATTAGAATGCAACATACCAATATCTCTTGCTTTACGATTGAGATCACTCATAAAGTTAGTAATCCCACCAGGATAATTGCGACCCAAAGTGTACGCGGCTCTATTTTCTGAGGACATCAAAGCTAACAACAAAGCTTCTCTTCTACTTAAATCCGCCCCCTTCGCTAACCTAGAGTTTCGGTAAATTGCCGCATCTTCCGCATTAATCTCTAAAATCTCATCTAAAGGTAACTGCGCATCTAAAACTGTCATAGCAGTTAAGAGCTTCGTAATTGAAGCAATTGGTAAAACCGACTGCGGATTTTTTTCAAAGAGTACCTGCAACGTTTGCTGATCCACAATCATCGCGACACTAGATTTTAAATTTAATTCGTCAACGTGCTTACCTAAACCTAATGAGGTCCCCTGCGAGACTCTTGCCGGAGAATTCCCTACTGCAGCTTTTTTAGGGACGACGGTAGTTCGTACTTGTTTGGGATTTTTTGGCTTTTTTGTTTTATCTGCCCTCTTAGCAGCTCCTACCTCACGTGTAGTCTTTTGTTTATTAACCTGTTTGCTGTCACTGCGCTGCTTCGGTGAACTAGCCCTCGAATCTGAGTCATCAGACTTGGCATAGAGAGCTGGCGATAATGCGATTCCAAAACTTACGAAAATACTTAAAATTAAATTTTTATTCATGCGCAAAGAAAAGTTAGATGAACAGCACCCATTATTTTAATACCTTAATCAAAACGCCTTAAGAAATTGAACGAAATCGTTTGATTGACGATCAAAACACCTAGCATGGTCAGTAAAGTACCAAAGCCAACTAAGATCGTTAACGGCTCATTAAATAAAATCCACCCCATAATGGCTGTGGTCGGCGGAGTGAGATACATCAAACTGCTAACTTTGGTGGCATTACCCCTGCGAATCAGAATAAATAATAAGCTCATCGCGCCAATCGAAATCCCCACGATACCCCAAACTAAAGCACCAATTAACTCCAAGACCCACTCAACTTCTCGTGTCTCAAAAAGAAAAGCTCCAATCGTTGCTAACCCAAGGCTAGTTATAAACTGAATTAACGAACCGGTTCGCAAGTCAAACTGGGCACAATATTTTTTCTGATAAATCGTCCCTACCGTGATGGATAACAAACCAGTGATGTTAAAAAAGATGGTCTGTGCATTGACCCCAGCTATATTAATTTGTGCATACAAAACTAAAAATACGCCAAATAATCCTAAAAACAATCCTTGCCATTGCGATCTGGTGATTTTTTCAGCTAACAAAGAAACAAACACGGCAGTTAATATCGGTTGTAAACCAACGATTAATGCTGTTAAGCCCACCGGCATGCCATGTCGAATCGCAATCCAAACCCCCGCTAAATAACCGAATTGTATTAATACTCCTGCAATTGCTAAGTGAACTATCTGACTTTTAGAGGGCCAGGGTGCCTTAAACCACAAAATGCAGGGCAGCAAAATAAGAATCACTCCAAAAAATCGAATCGCTAAAAAGGTCAAGGGCTCTGCATGGGGCATACCATAGCGAGCAATAATAAAACCCGTACTCCAAATCAGTATGAATAACGGTGACATCCAAATAGCATTATTTTTTACCATTGATAAGTAATTGCTTTTTGGATTGTTTGGGCATGTATGGCAACTGTTTGAGTGATGTCTCGACCATACCCCCCCGCCATGGCAATAGCAATGGGTAAATGTCGCGATCTAGCCCATTCAAATACAATTTGATCACGTTGTAATAATCCGTCCATGGTCAAGTCTAAACGACCTAAACGATCTCCACCAAATGGATCTGCACCAGCCAAATAAATAATCAGGTCTGGACTAAATAACCTCTCCAATTGATATAAACCACTCGCTAAGGCTTCTAAATACAGTGCATCGGAGCAACCGTCCATCAAACCAATATCTAAGTCACTCGACTCTTTACGAAATGGAAAGTTCTTCTCACCATGTATCGAAAAAGTAAAGATGGATGGATCATTTTGTAATATAGCCGCTGTGCCGTTACCTTGATGGACGTCTAAATCAACGATTGCCACCTGTAGACAACGCGTAAACTTCTCGCCAAATTCCTGCTGCATCACTCGGGCGGCTATCGCCGCATCATTAAAAACACAAAAACCACTGCCCTTATTGGCATAAGCATGGTGCGTCCCGCCAGCTAAATTAGCAGAGATACCTGCTTCTAAAGCTACTCTGGCCGCTGCAATCGTCGCACCAGCTGATCGACTCGATCGAATAACCATCTCCGGACTCCATGGGAAACCAATTTCGCGTTGCTCAGCAGGACTCATAGCCCCAGCAAACACCCGAGATACATAATCCGCATCATGGGCCAGTAAAATCTGCTCCAAGCTTGCTAAAGGCGCTTCTACCAGTTCTACACCATCAAATTGACTCACACGCTCTCGCAATAAACGATACTTTTGCATCGGAAAGCGGTGGCCAACGGGTAAGGGAAGCACAAATTGATCGGCATAAAATGCTTTAAACATCCCCATATTGTAGTATTGGGGTAAATACTCTTCAAATTGTCAAATTTGCCTGTTACACTGCAACCGATTTAGTTGAAGTGCTTCTTTCGTATCCACAAAGTTTTTTGAACCTTTTAAACCAACGTAAAATTTTACCGCCTAACCTGATTGGACCGAATGAATTTAGAGCATCATCATGTTTTTAAAACACCAAACACCTAGCTATCAATTGATAAAGAACAAAATGAAGCACTACCAATTGATCAACTTATTTTTTCAATCGATGTAACAGAAGGAATCAATCATCATGACACCAGAACAAATTAGTGCAGCCAATAAAGCTAATATGGAAACCTTAGCGAACCTGAGCCGAAAAGCCTTTGAGGGTGTAGAAAAACTTATGGAGCTCAATATTCAAGTAGCGAAAACAATGATGAGTGAACAAGTAGAACACATGAAGTCCTGTGCTTCAGCTAAAGATGCTCAAGACCTCATGGCCATGCAAGCAAAATTTGTTAAGCCTTTTTCAGAAAAAATAGTTTCGTATAGCCGACATCTCAAAGATATCTCCACAGAAACGCAAACTGCTTTGAGCGCAATTAATCAGGAAGAAATTAAAAACCATTCCGAAAAATTAAAGACCCTCATCAGTGATATGACTGCGACTGCACCAAACACTCCGGATGCCATGAAAAATCTCATGAAACAGGCTGTCGCTAATGCCACCACCGTCTTTGAATCCAGTCAAAAAGCTATGAAACAGGCCGTTGACATGACTACGCATCAAACGGAAACTCTCACGAAGTCCGCGATGCAAGCCAGTGAAAAAATTCTCAAAAAAGCGACTAAATAATTGATCTGAGGTTCTACTCGGCGACTGCCGTTACTGGCTTTACCAAGTGACTTGCCTGCAAAGCAAGACTTCTAGCTTCGCCGGTATTTTCTGCAATAGCTAAAGCAACTCCCATGCGGCGCTTAATAAATGATTCAGGCTTGCCAAACAGCCTTAAGGAAACTCCGGGTAAATGCAGAGCCTGTGCAACCCCAGTAAATCCAATCCCCGTTGCTTCTATACCGCCATAAATTACCGCACTTGCACCTGGTGTTCGTAAACGCGTATTGATTGGTAAGCCCAAAATAGCCCTAGCATGTAATTCAAATTCACTTTGTTCCTGACTTACCAGGGTCACTAACCCCGTATCATGCGGCCTAGGACTCACTTCAGAAAACCAGACTTCGTCACCCTGCACAAATAATTCAACGCCAAAGATACCGCGACCACCAAGTTGATCAGTGACTTTTTTAGCAATCCATTGTGCGCGTTCAAGGGCTACCTGACTCATGCCCATCGGTTGCCAACTCTCGACATAATCGCCATGCTTTTGAACATGACCAATGGGCTCACAAAAAGATGTTTGAATACTTCCATCCTGCTTTAACGATCTGACTGTTAATAACGTGATCTCATAATCAAAATCAATCATGCCCTCAACAATCACTCGCCCAGCATTAACCCGCCCACCACTTGCTGCACTCGCCCAGGCCAAAGCAATATCTTCTGGCCCCAGTAATTTCGATTGCCCCTTGCCAGAGGATGACATCACTGGCTTAACAAAGCATGGGTAACCAATTCCCCGAGGAATGGCAGCAGATAGTTCATCAAGACTACTGGCAAAATGATAGGGCGATGTGGGTAAACCTAATTCTTCTGCAGCCAGTCGACGAATCCCCTCACGATTCATCGTCAACCAAGCTGCCCGCGCGGTAGGTATAACCTCGACCACACCCTCGGCTTCTAACTCCATGAGGGTAAGCGTGGCGATCGCTTCAATCTCTGGCACGATTAAATGCGGTTTTTCTTGCTTCACTAAATCGCGAATAGCTTGGCCATTTGTCATATCAATCACATAAGACCGATGGGCAACTTGCTGTCCAGGCGCATTTGGATACCGATCAACCGCGATGACTTCTATACCTAAGCGCTGTAACTCAATAATTACCTCCTTACCGAGTTCTCCGCTACCAAGCATCATGACGCGAATAGCTGAGCTCGATAGGGGTGTACCGATGATTGGGAATCTAGGAAAAGTGGTCATGCAATGTCCATCTCAATAAGGCTTAAACTGTAATAGGGATTCCAACTTCAATAGGGACTAGAACTTCAGTAAGTACTAGGACTTCACCAACTCAAATCCCTGGTGATAAAAATCTAGTTATTTTTTACGCTGGGCAGGTAAATCAGTACAACTGCCGTGTGCAACTTCCGCGGCTAAACCAATCGATTCGCCTAAAGTTGGATGAGGATGGATTGTTTTACCGATATCCACCATATCCGCACCCATCTCGATGGCTAAACAAACTTCACCAATTAAATCACCCGCATTGGTACCAACAATTCCACCGCCAATAATACGATGCGTCTTTTCATCAAACAATAATTTCGTAAATCCTTCACTGCGACCATTCGCAATTGCACGACCGCTAGCAGCCCATGGGAAAAGACCTTTTTGATAAGCCACTCCCTGCTCTTTACATTGCTCTTCTGTCAAACCAGCCCAAGCAACTTCAGGGTCGGTATAAGCCACTGATGGTATTTGTTGCACGTCAAAGTAGGACTTTTGGCCACTCGCTGCCTCAGCCGCCACATGCCCCTCATGGACCGCTTTATGCGCTAGCATCGGTTGACCCACTAGATCACCAATGGCAAAAATATTGGACACATTGGTTCGCATCTGCTGGTCAACCGAAATAAACCCCCGATCATCTACCTGCACACCAGCTAAATGCGCACCAATTTTTTTACCATTAGGTACCCGCCCTACGGCAACCAATATTAAGTCATAACATTGCGCCTTAGATGGCGCTTTCTGGCCCTCAAAAGTAATCCAAATACCATCTTTTTTTGCTTGGACATCAACCGCCTTCGTCTGTAACATCACCTGTTCAAAACGGTGACTATTCATCTTCTCCCAGACTTTAACTAAGTCACGATCTGCCCCAGTCATCAGGCTGTTCGATAATTCAACAATATCAATCTTGGCACCTAAAGCACTATAGACCGTCGCCATCTCTAAACCAATAATGCCACCACCAATGACTAGCATCCGTTTGGGGATGTTCTTTAACTCTAAAGCACCTGTACTATCCACAATCCGCGGGTCAACTGGCAAGTTAGGCAAAATCACTGGTTGACTACCGGCAGCAATAATAACTTGCTCAAATCGAATCACTTCTTTTTGCCCAGTCAACTCCCAGCTCGTGCCAGTGGTTGTCTGCAGTTCAAGATGGTGGGCATCTAAAAAGCTGCCCACGCCGCGCAGTGTTCTGACTTTTCGCGCTTTTGCCATACCAGCTAAACCAGTCGTTAATTGACTAATGACCTGTTCTTTATGATTTCGCAAAGCTGTCAAGTCAATCGTTGGATCACCATAACGAATTCCGTGGGCAGCCATCGATTGCACCTCTTGCATCACTGCAGCGGTGTGCAGGAGTGCTTTAGAAGGAATACATCCAACATTAAGACAAACCCCACCCAAAGTAGCGTATCGTTCAATCAGGATCGTATCCATGCCTAAATCAGCTCCCCGAAAGGCAGCACTATAACCACCAGGCCCAGCACCTAGAACTAATAACGCACAAGTATGATCAACCTGACCCTGATAAGTCATAACTACCGAGGAGGCTTTTAATGCGGTTGGGGTAGCCTGCACTTGGGGCAAGGACTGCGGGGTTGCTACCGGCGGAACACCTGAGGGACTTGCCTCTGGTTGAGCAGGGGCCATAGTGGACGAAGTGTCGGTCTCTAACATCAGGATGACTGAACCAATGCTTAACTGATCACCAACCGCCACCTCTATGGAAACAACTTTACCAGCCACATCACTAGGCACTTCCATCGTAGCTTTATCTGATTCTAAAACAACTAAAGCCTGTTCTTTTGCGATCACATCACCGGGTTTGACTAAAATCTCAATTACCGGAATGTCCGTGAAATCACCCATATTGGGAACTTTGATTGCCAAAATCGTCATCCCAGCCCCCTATAAAACAACGCGACGGAAATCCGTCAGTAATTCAGCAATATACGCATTAAACCGAGTCGCATAAGCGCCGTCAATGACCCGATGATCAGCCGTTAAGGATAACGGACAAATTAACCGAGGAATAAAATTTGTACCGTCCCAGACTGGCTTCATAGCAGCCTTACTAACCCCTAAAATTGCTACCTCGGGAGCATTAATGATCGGCGCAAAATAAGTGCTGCCAAGACCACCAACAGAAGAAATTGTAAAACAAGCACCTTGCATTTGATCAGGCTTTAGCTTGCCGTCACGAGCCAACTTGGCTAATTCAGAAGTCTCACGCGCAATCTCTAAAATACCCTTTTGGTCAACATCACGAATCACCGGGACGACTAATCCATTCGGGGTATCGGCAGCAAAACCTAAATGGAAGTACTGCTTCAAAATTAATTGATCACCATCTAAGGAGCTATTGAATTCTGGGAATTTTTTTAAAGCACTGACAGATGCTTTCAGTAAAAACGCTAGTAAAGTAACTTTTATACCCAACTTGTCATTGGCCTTATTCGTTTGTACCCGAAATTCTTCTAGCAAAGTAATGTCGGCATCTTCGTGATACGTCACCGCTGGTATCATCACCCAATTACGCGCCAAATTAGCTGCTGAAATCTTTTGTATTCTTGTTAATGGGCGAGTTTGAGTTGCGCCAAATTTATTAAAATCTATTTTTGGCCAAGGCAATAAATTCAAGCCATTACTAGCAACATTGGTAACTGGACTAGAAGATGCTTGATTTGGGCTCGTTAAAATTTGCTTAATATAAGATTGCACATCCTCTTGGGTAATCCGACCTTTTGGACCTGTGCCCTGAACCTTATTAATCGACGCACCTAATTCCCGAGCATATTTACGAACCGATGGACTAGCATGGCTTAAACTCGCGGAAGAATTGTCTAGAGGCGTATTTTCATGAGCTGAGGATGCTAAAGCATTGGTCTGTAATGCAGGTATTGGCGCAGCAGGACTGGAATTTGAAGCGTTTGAAGAGACTAAGGCAGGCAATATAACTGCTGGCGCGGATGGCGCCACTGGTACAGCAACCTTTGCCGGTGGGCTTTGAGATACAACTGATTGCGCAGGAACACGATCACTCGAGCCGGGTTCTAAAACAAGCACCAAACTGCCTTGTGAAACTAAATCACCAATTTTTAATTTTAGTTCCTGCACCACACCACTGACGGATGAAGGTATATCCATCGTCGCCTTATCCGACTCTAAGGTAATGATCGATTGTTCTTTCTCAACCAAATCCCCAACCCGCACATGAATTTCAATCACCGGTATCTCTTTGTAATCGCCAATATCAGGCACTTTTACTTCAATGAATGTAGACATGCTAGGCTCCCTTAGACCGACATTGGATTAGGCTTGGTAATATCTAAACCATATTTTTTAATCGCTTGGGCCACAACTTTCGTCTCAATTTGTCCAAGATCAGCTAAAGACTTGAGGGCAGTAATTGTTACCCAATGACGATCAACCTCAAAGAAATGGCGTAAATTCTCTCGCGTATCAGATCGACCAAAACCATCTGTTCCTAGGACCATGTATGTCCGACCCAACTGCTGAATCGCCGGCCGAATTTGCTCGGCAAATAACCGCACATAATCCGTCGCTGCGATCACCGGCCCATTAAATTGAACCAAACACTCCTCGACATGCGACTTCTTTGGCTTGCTAGTAGGGTTGAGCAAATTAGTCCGATTGACCCGATGGATATCACGACTGAGCTCGGTAAAACTTGGACAACTCCACAAATCCGAAGCAACACCCCAGTCATCTTGAAGTAATTGCGCAGCTGCCATGACCTCTCTAAAAATAGTACCACTACCAAGCAACTGAACCCGTAATGGAGCTTTGGCTGAGCCAACCGAATCTAAGTGATACATGCCCTTTAAAATATTCTTTTCGCTCCCCTTTGGCATGGCCGGATGAGCGTAATTTTCATTCATGAGGGTAATGTAATAGTAGATATCTTCCTGATCCGTCATCATGCGACGCATCCCATCTTGAATCACTACCGCCAACTCAAAAGCAAAGGTCGGATCATAACTAACACAATTAGGAATCGCACCACTCCATAAATGACTATGGCCATCCTCATGCTGCAAACCCTCACCATTGAGCGTGGTTCTACCAGCTGTGCCGCCTAACAAAAATCCCCGCGAGCGCATATCGCCTGCGGCCCAAGCCAAATCCCCAATGCGTTGAAAACCAAACATGGAGTAAAAAATATAAAAAGGTAACATCGGCTCGCCATGCGTCGAGTAGGAAGTGGCTGCAGCAATCCAATCACACATCGCGCCAGCTTCATTAATACCCTCTTGTAGTATTTGCCCATGTTGATCTTCCTTGTAAAACATCAACTGGTCTTTGTCCTGTGGCTCATACAGCTGGCCGACATGACTCCAAATACCTAACTGCCTAAACATCCCTTCCATACCAAAAGTTCTAGACTCGTCTGGAACAATTGGCACAACCCGTTGTCCAATGATCTTATCTTTTACGACCATGTTGAGTAAACGCACAAAAGCCATCGTCGTAGAAATTTCACGTCCCTCAACGGTTGCTTCTAAAAGGGGTTTAAAAATCTCTAAACTTGGCACCGGCAAAGACTTCGCATGCGTGCGGCGCTGGGGCAAATAACCACCTAGCTCCATCCGCCTGGCCCGCATGTAATCTAACTCAGGACTACCATCGGCAAATTTTAAATAAGGTAAAGACTCCAGTTGATCGTTTGGGATCGGTAACTGAAAACGATCTCTAAAAGCCCGCACATCCTCAATGTTCATTTTTTTCTGCTGATGCGCAATATTCATCGCTTCACCCGAAGCGCCCATGCCGTAACCCTTAATCGTTTTGGCTAGAATGAGGGTTGGTTGGCCCTTGTGGTGCACCGCCGAATGAAAGGCTGCAAATACTTTATGTGGGTCATGCCCACCCCGATTTAAATTCCATATATCATCGTCTGACCAGTCAGCCACCAGATTTTGTAACTCTGGCGTATTAAAGACGTGGGCTCTCACATACGCGCCATTCTTAGCCTTCATGGCCTGATACTCACCGTCGACAATCTCAGCCAGACGTTTCATCAACAAGCCCTTTTTGTCGCGTGCAAATAACGCGTCCCAATGCGTCCCCCAAACCACCTTGATGACATTCCAACCAGACCCTCTAAACTCTGTTTCTAATTCTTGAATAATGCTACCGTTTCCTCGCACAGGGCCATCTAGACGCTGTAAATTGCAGTTGATTACAAAAATTAAATTATCTAATTTTTCACGTCCAGCCATTCCAATCGCACCCAAGGACTCCGGCTCATCCGTTTCGCCATCCCCAAGAAATGCCCAAACCTTTCTACCCTCAGTCTGCGCAAACCCACGATCTTGCAAATAACGCATAAATCGCGCTTGATATATGGCCATGATCGGACCAAGACCCATTGAGACGGTCGGAAACTGCCAGAAATCCTTCATTAACCAAGGATGTGGGTAACTCGATATCCCTTTACCATCAACTTCTTGTCGGAAATGATTCAACTGCTCATCACTTAACCGCCCCAACATATACGCTCGAGCATAAATACCCGGGGCAGAATGACCCTGCACAAAAATCAAGTCTCCACCATGCTGCTCGGATGGCGCATGCCAAAAGTGGTTGTAACCTACATCATATAAGGTTGCGGCAGACTGAAAAGAAGAGATATGCCCACCCACATTCGTGTCCTGGTTCGCACGCAAAACCATCGCCATGGCATTCCAGCGTGTATACGAACGAATGCGATGCTCAATCTCCTGATCTCCCGGAATGCGGGCTTGGCGATCAACCGGAATAGTATTGATATAAGGCGTCTGGGCATGAAATGGCTGATCAACGCCATTGACCCGCGCAAACGATATTTGCTGATCAATTAAATAGGCAGCGCGTTCAGTCCCTTCGGTGGCGATCACGCCCGCCATGGCGTCCAACCACTCGCGTGTTTCAACCGGATCAAAATCAGCTAACTGATCGTGTGCTATGTCCGAGTTACCACTTTTTGGAAGTGCTGCCATATTGATCTCCTTTTATAAACACAATTAATTCTAAAAAGCTCAGAACAGATTGACAAGTTATTTTTCACATCTTGGCATGATTTTTTACATTATGAAACTTTATTCTATAAATTCTTAATAAATGTACTTAAATTACAAGGTTCAAGCAAAATAGTATTTATGTCAAGAAACCTACCCTTTCTGCCCAAGTCCATTCGACTCTGGTCGCGCTTAAACACCCAGAAGAAAAGCTCACAACAATCGATTGATTTTCTCTATACGCCGTTAATAGCAATCATCTTGTTTATGGCAACTATGTTCTTGATTCTCTGGATTCTGAATAATCAAGAAAAAGATCAGGCTGATCTAGCGCTCTTTCGAGAAGTTGCTTATGCCGAACAACGCATCCAAGTGAACTTTGAAGAGAATGAAGAAGAGTTTCAAATTTTTAGCAAATCATCGAATAGTCAAGAAAAGAAAACAGCGCGACAATACGATCAACGCCTGAGCGAGCAACTCAATCGCCACCCAGAAATTCTTCAAATTCAATTGATTTCAGCCAATCAGTCTAAAACTGTCGCCATGCCAGTCATTACTGATAATGACTGGGCCCTAGAAACAAATAACCTCATTGAACTGAATGCTAATCTACAAAATACCCTCAAGGATGCCATTACCTCCTCGCGCAGCATTTATGGACCTTTAATCCAGTTAAATCCTAAAAGTAAAAACGAAAACGCGAACCGTGAACGGGCAATCGTGTTTTGGTATGTTCAGCCCACCACTAAATATTCCGGAGCAGATCAACATATTGCCGTTCTCTATTCATTACCCAAACTCATCAATCGCATCATTCCAAAAGAGCTCCAAAATAGACATCGCTTCTCCATCATCAACGATAAAGGCCAAGTTCTATATAGCGTAAATCAACGTAGCCTAGCAAAAGAACATGCCATTCATCAAATTAAATTATCCAAATTACCAGATAATTTAATCCTGCAAGGAGAAAGCTACCCCATTCCCAATAACCTAACTTATGCAATGCTTTTATGGTTAGTCGTTGGCCTTAGCTCGTATGTGATTTGGAGCTTTTGGTCGATCTGGTGGCAAATGAAAAAGCGGCAAGATATCGAACGAAACCTGATTAAAGAAACGAATTTTCGTCTAGCCATCGAAGAGTCCATGCCAGTCGGTCTGCGTGTGCATGACCTGGATGGAAAAATTAATTACGTCAATCCAGCTTTTTGCAAAATGGTCGGCTGGACCGCGCCTGAATTAATAGGTCGAATGCCCCCTTTTCCGTTCTGGTCTAGCGATGAAGAAATTTCAGCAAATAGTAGTAAATTAGAAACGGCGTTCAATTCAACATCCGGCTTACCAGAGACTATCGAAGCAACCATTACGACAAAGGAAGGAAAAAAAATTGCCGTTCGTAATTTTGTCTCCCCACTCCTCGATGCACGGAACCAACAAACTGGCTGGATTACTTCCCTCATCGATATCTCGGAGCCACGCAAAATTCGAGAGGAATTAGCCGCATCACAACAACGTTTCGTCACCGTACTGGAGGGACTTACTGCAGCAATCTCTGTAGTAAACCCAAAGACCGGTGAATTACTTTTTACGAATGATCTCTATCGAGAAATGTTTGATAACACCTCTCAAGCACACCAACTTTTGCTCGGTGATGAGGCCATGTCAAGTAGCAATATCGATAGTGAAGACGATAGCATAGATGGCTTCGCCGGCTTACCATCCTCAGTCCTCACACCCATCATCGGTGATTCAAGAGAAGTACAAATTATCGATAAACCGAATTGGTATGAGGTGCGGCGACGCTATATTCCATGGACCGATGGCCACCTCGCTCAACTGCTTATCACCATCGATATTACCGATCGACGAGCAACCGAAGATCGCCTGAGAACCCAAGAGGAACGCATCCAATTCTCTAGCCGACTGACTACCATGGGAGAAATGGCCTCCTCCATCGCGCATGAATTAAACCAACCACTAGCAGCTATTAATAATTATTGTATGGGTGCAATTAGTCGACTAAAGAATCGACACGACCTCCAACTCACCGAAGAAATCTTGCCGGCTATTGAAAAAGCAAGTGCGCAAGCCCTGCGCGCTGGCACAATCATTCAACGTATCCGTAACTTTGTAAAACGGAGTGCGCCACAAAGGCAGTCTTGTAAAATTCACCAAATTATCGAACAGTCTATCGAGCTTGCTGACATTGAAGCAAAACGCCAAGGCCTGTTAATTGAATTAATCATTACACCGAACCTGCCGGAATGTTTTGTCGATCCGATCTTGATCGAGCAAGTTTTAATTAATTTATTAAAAAATAGTATTGATAGTATGCGCATAGCAATCCCACGCCACTCCCGAGGCATCGCTAAACCGATTCAACTTAAAGCAGACATTGATTTTGACCAGTCTAGTCCCATGCTGCGTATCAAAATTATCGACTCTGGTGAGGGTATTCCAGCGCAATCCATGTCCCAAATTTATGAGCCTTTTTTTAGTACAAAGTATGAGGGTATGGGTATGGGCCTCAATATTTGTCGGTCAATCATCGAATCACATCAAGGGCGACTTTGGGGCGAAAATAACCTTCCAAAAATTGGGCAATTAGCAATTACGCCTAAAAATCTTGGCTGTACCTTTACGATTCTACTCCCGATTGAACACGTTGAACTACTCCCGTCGAGTGTTGATCAATTACCCGAAATCAGCTCTCAAAATTCTGCTTAAGGAAAGTTTTTTTTGAGTAATTTACAATTCGAGATACACTTTAAGAAATTCTATAAAGGTTAGCCAGATGAATGTTGCTCACACTGATAAAACACGTGAAATTATTTATGTTGTCGATGATGATGAAGCTGTCCGTGATTCGCTCAGCTGGCTCCTCGAGAGTAACGGTTATCTCGTTCGGTGCTATGCCAGTGCAGATCGTTTTTTACAAGCCGTTGTAGGGCCTGATCGAGATGTGACAGCTTGCGCTATTCTGGACGTACGTATGCCTGGGATGTCTGGTCTTGAACTACAAGAGCAATTACTTAGCCTGGCTATCCCCATGCCCATTTCATTTATCACTGGACACGGTGATGTCTCAATGGCGGTGACCACTATGAAAAAAGGCGCTATTGACTTTATTGAAAAACCTTTTAAAGAAAACGAACTCCAAGCTCTCGTCGAGAAAATGCTGGCCGTCGCTCGAGTAGCTTACAAAGACGCCTCGAATCAAAAAACAAATCAAGGCCTTCTTAATAAACTGACGGGACGTGAAAGACAAGTCTTGGAACGCATCGTCGCTGGTCGCCTCAATAAGCAAATCGCTGATGATCTAACTATTTCGATTAAAACTGTCGAAGCGCACCGAGCCAATATTATGGAAAAATTGAACGTCAGTACAGTTGCAGATCTCCTACGCCTTGCCCTTTCGGAAAAAAGTACCATTTAATATGCCTGCAAAATTATTAGATGGTAATCTTTTGGCTAAAAAAATTCGTACTGAAATAGCCGCAAATGCCATTATCCTCGCTGCTAAAGGGACTAAACCAGGTTTAGCAGTAATCCTAGTCGGTGAGAATCCTGCCAGCCAAATTTACGTCCGTAATAAAATTAAAGCCTGTCAGGACACAAATATCCACTCAGTTCTCATCCAACTCCCCCAAAACACGAGCCAAGCTGAACTACTTGGGCAAATTACAATATTGAATCAGGATCCCCAAATCCACGGGATTCTGGTGCAATTGCCCTTACCAAGTCATATAGACAGCCATAGCGTCATTGAGGCAATTCATCCTAAAAAGGATGTGGACGGTTTTCATGTTGCTAACGCCGGGGCCTTAATGACTGGTAAGCCACTTTTTAAACCCTGTACTCCCTATGGTTGTATGGCGCTGATAGAAAGTACCGATTACCCGATTCGAGGGGCGCGAGCAGTGATTATCGGGGCATCGAATATCGTTGGCAAACCCATGGCAATGCTCCTTCTACAAGCCGGCGCAACCGTGACTCTCTGTAATTCCAAAACAAGAGACCTGTCTTTCCATTCCAAAGAGGCAGATATCCTAGTTGTAGCGACAGGTAAGCCAAAAATGGTTTCGGCCCAAATGGTCAAACCCGGTGCAATTGTGATCGACGTGGGTATCAATCGCCTACCTGATGGAAAATTGTGCGGTGATGTCGATTTTGACGAAGTCAAATACGTCGCTAATTGGATTACACCAGTTCCAGGAGGCGTCGGCCCAATGACAATCACGATGCTTTTACAAAACACCCTCGAAGCTGCCCAACATCTCCACTTAAAGAATTAATTCATGCCGATAAATAACCCCTTGCTGGCCATGGGCCATGACTTGCCTGATTATTCGCAAATCAAGGCCGAACATATCGTACCAGCCATTTCAGTACTTCTCGAAGAAGCAACTACCGCCCTCAATCATGCTGCCAAGTTATCAGATCAGCCAACTTGGGAAAATTTAATTGCGCCTCTAGAACAAGCAAATGAGGCTCTAGGTCGGGCATGGGGAGTTGTTAACCACCTAACAAGCGTGGCCGATTATCCTGAATTAAGGGCCGAACATGCCAAAATGCTCCCCCAAGTAACCGCCTTTAGTAGCGCATTTAACCAAAATATCGCACTTTATGAACGGTATAAAACGCTTCAAAGCTCCTCGGCTTGGGATGCCCTTAGCACCGCCCAAAAAAAAGATATCGATAATACCCTCAGATCCTTTCGACTCGGGGGCGCAGAACTCTCGCCAACAGATAAACCGATTTTTGCAAAAATTGCTCAGGACTTAGCAAAGTATTGTAAAAATTATTCCGACCATATCCTAGACGCAACTGACCATTTCATTCATCTAGAAAAAGATGACTCGCATTTGCAGGGACTACCGCCCGAAGTACTAACCGCGGCCCAAGATCTCGCCTTAGAAAAAAAATTGAGCGGTTTTGCGTTTAGCCTACACTTTCCTTCTTACTTTCCAATCCAGCAACTCGCTGATCATCGCCCACTGCGCGAACTCATGTATAAAGCCTATGTCACCAGAGCCTCAGAATTAGGCCCAATCTATGGCTTAGGATCCAAGGCTTGGGATAATACCCAACTCATGCTGCAAATCTTGCAACTTCGCCAACAAGAAGCCCATCTTCTTGGACTGAAAAATTACGCCACACTGAGTATCGTTCCCAAAATGGCAAATACGGTCGAAGAAGTGAGCTCTTTTTTACAAGACTTTGGCCAACGTGCCAAAAAACCCGCCGAACAAGACCTTTTGCAACTGCAAGAATTTGCCCGCAAACACCTGCAACTCGACACGCTTGAACCTTGGGATATTACTTACGCCTCAGAAAAACTCAAACAAAAAACCTATCTTTTCTCAGAGCAAGAAGTCAAACAATACTTTCCTTTAGACCAAGTCCTCACAGGTCTTTTTCATGTCATTGAAACTGTCTTACAAGTAAAAATCGTAGCTACGAACCTACCCATCTGGCACCCCGATGTGCAATCCTTTCAGGTTCAAAATCAGCATAATCAAATCATTTCCCATTTCTACCTAGACCCCTATGCCCGTTCTGGCAAAAGAGGAGGAGCCTGGATGGATGATGCCCGCAGCCGCCAGCGCCAAGCCAACCACGATCTTCAAACACCTGTGGCATATTTAGTGTGTAATTTTCCAGCTCCCAGTAAAAATGCCGATGGCACCCACCAACCCGCAACGATTTATCACGATGATGTGATTACTCTTTTTCATGAATTCGGACACGGCTTACACCACCTCCTCACCCAAGTAGATACTTTAGGCGTCTCAGGAATTAATGGGGTGGAATGGGACGCTGTCGAACTGCCTAGCCAGTTGATGGAAAACTTCTGCTGGGATTATGAAGTGATCGAACAACTTTCTAAACACCAAGATACACAAAAGCCACTGCCAAAAGATCTCTTTGACAAAATGCTCGCAGCTAAAAACTTCCAAAATGGCTTATTTACTTTGCGACAAATTGTTCTTGCTTCAGTGGATTGGGAATTACATGCCAACTTTGATCCGTCCAAAGCCAACGATGGCGACATCCTAACCCTCGCTAAAAAAATCAACGATGCAATACATGTTTTACCGCAAGCGGATATATCGCGGTGGATCAATACCTTTAGCCATATTTTTGCCGGTGGCTACGCCGCTGGCTACTATAGCTACAAATGGGCAGAAGTCCTGTCTGCTGATGCCTTTGCAGCTTTCGAGGAACAGCTCAGTTCTTTTGGTTCAATCTTAAATCCACAAGTCGGTATCAAATATCGACAAGAAATCCTCGAAGTAGGGGGTAGTAGACCTGCGGCTGAATCCTTTGCCGCCTTTCGTGGGCGCCCCCCTCGAATCGACGCCCTGCTTCGTCACGGTGGCTTAATGGACCAAGCATCGTAATGCACCAACTGCGGCTAGCCACCTGGAATGTGAACTCGATTAAAGTACGAATTACGCACCTAATACAGTGGCTTGAGCAAACCGCTCAAGAAAAAAAACCCATCGATATTCTAGGTCTGCAAGAACTCAAATTAACAACGGAAAAGTTTCCCTATCAAGAACTAGAAAATGCCGGGTATCTGGCAATCGCTCTAGGCCAAAAAACCTATAACGGCGTAGCACTTATCGTCCGGCGCGCGGCTCTTACCGCCTTAACACAAGACCCTGAAACAGCTTTTTTACAAGTCCAAAACAATATCCCTGGATTTCCAGATGAACAGCAACGTCTTTTGAGTGCCACAATCCATTGCCAAAACATGGCGCCACTGCGCGTCATCTGTGGCTACTTTCCAAACGGTCAAGCGCCTGGTACTGACAAGTTTTCTTATAAGTTGGCTTGGCTTAAGGCACTGAAATCCTATCTGCACACCCAATTAGAACAGCATCAACGGGTGGTTCTTTTAGGGGACTTTAATATCGCGCCAAGAGACGAAGATGTGCACGACCCTGCCGCTTGGATTGGCCAAAATCTAGTCTCCCCAGAAGAGCGCGCATACTTTTTTGAGTTTGCAGAAATGGGTCTAATTGATACCCTTAGACAGTTTTCTCATCCACCAAAAACCTTTACTTGGTGGGACTACCGAATGATGGGTTTTCGACGTAATGCAGGTGTACGGATCGACCATATCCTCATCAATCAGGCCCTGCAAGGAAGTTGCGCCGCATGTGAGGTCGACAAAACCCCAAGAACGTGGGAACAACCCTCAGATCACGCCCCCGTTATCCTCACGCTGAACAAAACTCTAGCACCGTAAAACTAATCAATCCCGAGCTCTTGTAATTTGCGGGTAATCGTGTTGCGACCAATCCCTAAGCGCTCAGCCGCCTCCACCTTCCGCCCACGTGTAATCTCTAGAGCTGCGGAAATCACGGACTTTTCAAAAGAACCGAGTAAGTGTTGATAAACCTCTGCCTTACCATCTTCTAACATCTTCTTCGCGATGATCGCTAAAGTTGCTTCCCAAGAAGAGTTGTTCGAATGCCCCAAACTCAAACCCACATTTACTAAACTTCCTAAATTAGACTCCGGTACAAGCGTCGCTGAAATAGCATCTTCATCAACCGCCGTATTCACAAACTGTTGAATATTACGTGGTAAATCTTTAGGCGCTATTTGTGCTGAAGAAACCATCACTGTTAACCAATGACAGATACTTTGTAATTGGCGCACATTACCAGGAAAGGCCATTTGACCCAATAGTTCAATCGTCTCAGGCAACAAAAACTTGGTCTTCACCCCAATTTGTTGAGCACTGGCTAATAAAAAATGTTGCGCTAATAAATGAATGTCCTCAACCCGCTCACGCAAAGCTGGTAAGGTTAAACGAATTACATTTAAGCGATGAAATAAGTCTTGCCGAAAAGATCCCTTCGAGACTAACATCTCCAAATTTTGATTACTCGAAGCAACAATTCGAACATTTGCGGATAAAAGCTCCTGACCACCAATTCGATAAAATTTTCCGTCCTCTAAGAGCCTTAACAATGAACTTTGTGACTCCAATGGCATGTCGGCAATTTCATCCAAAAATAAAGTTCCGCCATCGGCTAATTCAAAATTACCACGCCTTCTAGCCGTGGCATTTGCAAAAGCGCCTCGCTCGTAGCCAAATAACTCGGCCTCAATTAATTCTTTTGGAGTGGCGGCTAAATTCATTTCGACAAATGGACCAGAAACTCTTGTACTATGACGGTGTAATGCCCTAGCAACTAACTCTTTACCAGTACCAGATTCGCCAGTAATTAAGACGGTAGCATTTGACTGAGCCAGTCGACCAATCGCTCTAAAAACTTCTTGCATCGCCGGTGCTTGACCAATTAACTCCGGTACAGCGCTATTTTTTGCCGCCACCTGCGGCGCAAACTGCGTCTTAATTTGCTCTGCACTCATGCTCTCACTGATCGCACGTTGAATTAATTCCATCAAATCAGCAATATCAAATGGCTTCGTAATATATTCAAAGGCTCCCCCCTGAAATGCTGCTACTGCAGAGTCCATATCGGAATAAGCTGTCATCACAATGACTGGAATTTTTGGGTAATCTTGCTTAATCTGCTGTAGTAATGTAATACCACTGCCCTTGGGCATCCGAATATCCGAAATAATCAATTGGGGCTTTTCTTTTTCAAGCATATCTAAAACATCATCTGGATTAGAAAAACTCTTAAAAGGAATCGCCTGCCTAGTGAGCGATTTTTCTAAGACCCAACGAATTGATTGATCATCATCGACGATCCAAACTGCTTTCATGTTTGACCCCTAGGTTCAATATTATTCAAAAAATCTGGTGATGTGTACGGAATTAAAATATGAAAGATGGTCTTACCAGGTTCACTCTGAACACTAATAAAACCACCGTGCATTTGAATAAATGATTGCGCTAAAGTCAAACCAAGCCCACTCCCTGATGGTCGCCCTGAAACTAAAGGCAAAAAGATATGGTCTATGATGTCTTTAGAAATGCCTGGTCCATTGTCAATAATGTAGACATTTAAAGCCAACTTAAAGCGCTTTTTTGCAATCGTAATGTTGCGTGAAATACTAGTCTCTAAACGGATTAATGCATCTGCATGGGCAATGCGTTCTTCTAAAATTTGGGCTGCATTATGCACAATATTGAGTAAAGCTTGTATCAAAATTTCTTTGTCGCCAATGATCTCGGGCAAACTAACATCATAAAAACGCGTAATGCTTAAGCCTTGTGCAAACTCAGCCAGAACGACACTTCGGACTCGCTCTAGGACTTCATGAATATTGACTTGGGCGATTTCCTTCTGGCGTTTATGGGGAGCTAATAAGCGATCAACTAAGGTTTGTAAACGATCGACCTCTTTAATCATGACCTTGGTATATTCCTTTAAAGAAGGATCCGGTAATTCATAGTCTAGTAATTGCGCAGCTCCTCGGATACCGCCCAAAGGATTTTTGATCTCGTGCGCTAAATTCCGCATCAACTCTTTATTGGCACGCGCCTGCATGATTAAGCGCTCTTCACGAGCACTCTTGTTTTGCTGATCAATTTCAAACCATTCAAGAATCGCTAAATCAGCACCTTCAAGGGGCGCAAGAATTAAATAGGCTAAAAACTCTTTTTGATCTGCACGCAGTGGACCAAAACCTAAAAGTAAGTCAATGCGCTGGGTCATCCCATCTAATTTAAACTGGATAATTAAATCTTCCAGAACTGAATTTTCACCAAAAATATCCCTTAGTTCAACCCCCATCAGACTTTTTCTGGAAATTTTTAAGGAAACTTCAGCTGCCGTGTTAGCGTAAATCACAGTCCCTAAAGTCTTATCAAGGATAAGAATCGAATTAGGCAACTGGTCTAGTGCCTCTTGGGGATTAAAAAGGGCAGCCTTAGCTGCCCCAGTTTGTAAAATGCGCATGGGCGCTTTGGTTTAGATTAAAGTGAATAATACATTTCAAACTCTACTGGATGGGTAGTCATACGAAAACGAGTGACTTCTTCCATCTTGAGAGATATATAAGCATCCAACATGGAGTCCGTAAAGACGCCACCCCGAGTCAAGAACTCTCGATCCTTATCTAAATGCTCCAAGGCTTGGTCTAAACTACTGCATACCGTTGGGATCTTCGCGTCTTCTTCTGGAGGTAAATCATATAAATTTTTATCTGCTGCCTCTCCAGGATGAATCTTGTTTTGAACACCATCTAGACCAGCCATAAGTAATGCTGAGAATGCTAAATAGGGATTGGCTAATGGATCTGGAAAACGCGTCTCAATCCGCCGTCCTTTGGGGTTAGCAACATACGGAATACGAATTGAGGCAGAGCGGTTACGCGCTGAATAGGCTAATTTCACCGGCGCTTCAAAACCAGGTACTAAACGCTTATAGGAATTCGTACCAGGGTTAGTGATCGCATTTAAGGCTCGGGCGTGCTTGATAATCCCACCAATATAGTACAACGCGAACTCGGACAAACCAGCGTAACCATTACCGGCAAATAAATTGATGCCATCTTTCCAAACAGATTGATGCACGTGCATACCGGAGCCGTTATCACCAACAATTGGCTTAGGCATAAAGGTCGCTGTCTTACCATAAGCATGGGCTACATTGTGGACGATATACTTTTGTAATATAGTCCAGTCAGCGCGTTGTACTAATGTACTAAACTTCGTGCCCAGCTCATTTTGACCTTGGCCTGCGACTTCATGATGGTGCACCTCGACAGGTATACCAACGGACTCCAACAGTAAACACATCTCAGAACGCATATCTTGAAACGTGTCTAGCGGCGCAACGGGAAAATACCCGCCCTTCTTGCCCGGACGATGACCCGTGTTACCACCTTCAAATTCCATTCCAGAAGACCATGGAGCCTCTTCAGAGTCAATTTTTACAAATGATCCCTGCATGTCTGTATTCCAGCGCACACCATCAAAAATAAAGAACTCTGGCTCAGGACCAAAGTAAGCGGTATCGCCAAGGCCAGTACTCTTTAAATAAGCTTCACAACGCTTTGCAATCGATCGTGGATCCCGATCATACCCTTTACCATCGGATGGCTCGACGACATCACAAGTTAAAACTAAAGTTGGCTCTTCATAAAACGGATCAATATAAGCAGTACTTGGATCAGGCATCAATAACATATCGGAGGCTTCAATCCCCTTCCATCCAGCAATTGAAGAACCATCAAAGGCATGACCGTTTTCAAATTTATCTTCATCAAAAACAGATACAGGCACTGAAACATGCTGTTCCTTGCCCTTGGTGTCAGTAAAACGAAAATCAATAAAAGTGATTTCCTTGTCCTTAACCATCTTGAATACGTCAGCAACGGCTTTACTCATGCATTTCTCCTAAAAACGAATAAATTAATTAAATAATCCTTAATTTGATTAGAACAAATTAAGGGCTCTTGAAACATCCAGAATGCACCATAATGGTGCATTCTGGATTGGATCATACCGCAACAACGCATTACGGTAGATCATAGGTCGGCAATTGCAATGCGGTTACTCCGGCCCGCAGCTCTTGTAAAGATACATCTACCAATTCTACTGGACCTTTGACGCCCAACTCAATATGCCTTTGGGCGTAAAGTCCACCTCGACTAGGATCACCTAAAGAGGGCAAACTAAAAACTTTGATCTTCGGATATAAGCGCTCAATCTCCTCCATCAAAGGAGTAATCGTCGCCTCAACGGACCCGCCAACTAAAAAACTCTTTTCGATATAGTCGTTTTGATGAAACATATGCGGATAATAGGTATCTAAAACCCAAGCCATCATCCTTTCGGCCATGACCGGAAATCCCGGTAAAAAATAATGCTCTTGAATGGAATACCCAGGTATCAAATTATAGGTATTCGGAATCGTCTGACTGCCAATGGGAAACTCCCCCATACGAAATCGCTGCAAACTTCCCGGACTGGTTAAATCAGCCTTGATTGGATCGCCCTCAGCCGTTTCTATAATACGTTGACTAATTAAGTCCTTCGCCTCGGGATGTAAGGCTAATTCCAAACCCAAGGCCTTGGCGGTGCATGCCCGGGTGTGATCGTCTGGAGTAGCGCCAATGCCACCAGTACTAAAAACAATATCCTTGGAGGCAAAACTGCGTTTTAGCGTATCAACAATTCTCTGCGGATCATCTCCAATATATTCCGCCCAAGATAATTGCATCCCCCTGACACCTAATAACTCGACTAACTTAGGTAGGTGCTTATCCACGCGTCTACCAGATAAAATCTCGTCTCCAACCACAATTAAACCAATTTTTTGAACAGTCAGTTTCAAATGCTTTCTCCTGGTAACTGGCGATGCTGTTTTAAAGCGAATAATAAGTAATGCGAAAACCAAAGTGCTGCAAAGATAAAAACTACAGAATAAACCCACAACATGAATATTGAAACAAATGGAAACATAACCAACATAAAAATACTAGAAAACCAAAAAAAGGTTGGTACCGCTCCCAAAAGACCAACTCCAATACCCATTCCTAATAATTGCCATCGATGCAAACGCGTCAAATTATTGCGCTCAACCGATGAGGCATGTAAAGCCAAGACATCATAAGACATTAACCGGGCAGTCAACCACCCCCAAATTATAGGGGGTACGAACGCAAATAATGGCGGAATCCACCAAAAAGGGAGCGTAATGAGCATCCCAAGTAAACATAAACCAGTTGCCCAAATCGTTAACCAAACACTACCTAGCAAAGATCCGCCTTGCAAACTTTGCATCTCACGATACGTATTCTGCCTGCTAACGTGCGCTAGAACCGCGTCCGTCGTTGTCAACGAAACAATCATCAATAAAGAAACGACTAGTAAGGGCATGAGCACAACTAAGGCAAGATAAGGGCTAAGAACACCCCTAAAACCATCCCAGCCGATTTTTACAATCAATTCAGCTAACCATTGCGTCAGCCATGATTCTGTAATTAATTGCTTCGTGAAATCGAGCATCGGAGTCCATGAAAACCACAAAATTACCAACCACAACAAACCTGTTATCGCAAATGGTCGAATCGATAGCCATAAAATGCGCGGATGAAAAATATCTCGCACCGATAAGCCAAAAGACCGTAACAAAATATTCATTTAGAAACCATCCATTGAGGGTAAGCCGTCTGCCAAGAACGTCTTAAAGCAATCCACTGCTGCGCCCATAGATCAGCTGGCACCGGCCAGTCTCTGACACCTGTTGGACGATAGGTAAAATCAAAAGAGGCCGTTCGAAAGAGTAAATCCCACCAAGGTAGTAATACCCCAAAATTACATCCGCCAAGCACCCCAGGCCGGCCCGGCACTTCATAACCCAAATCAATCGCGTGGTGTAAGCGATGAAATTGTGGGGTTACAAGCACATATTTAAAATACCAAAAGTTGTTTTGATAAAAACCATGTTGCCAACTTTGTATTAACTCACTCAACATAATAATGAGTAAGAATTGCCCAGGTTCAACCCCAACTAGTAACGCAACACTAGAAAACACAATCGCTCGGATCAAATCATCTACAAAGTGATTGCGGTTATCTGACCAGGACGTCATATGCTGTTGGCTATGGTGCAAAGCATGCAGCTGCCACCACCAACCAAAACGATGCGAGATTCGGTGATACCAGTAATCTACAAAATCGAAAAGAATCAGATAAATAAATAAACTCACTAAGGGATTCGATGTCACTCCAGGCCACCATAGTTCAACATTCCAACGCTCAAAACGAAAATCATGCAACTGTGCACTCAAACTCATAAAAATTTCCGAGAAAAAGAAGAAGAAAAATACATGAAAAATACCTAAGCGATTAATCATGGTGTAAATCAAATCAACCCGAATAGCCTGGCGATGATCTGCTCCCCAATCCTGCAAGGAATTACTCGCTCTTGCTCCAACTTCGGCAGGACGTTCGGCTGATTCTAGCGGTCTAAAAATAAAAGCAATCACGCATAACTGCACTATCCCAAGTAAAAACCAATCTAGTGCGAAATTGGCGTCCTCCGCCAAATCCATCCAACCAACATAATATAAAAAAGGCAATGCCACATTTTGCATTAGCCACTCATGCACCATATCAAATATACCCATCACTTATTATTTCTCAATCGTCGCAAAACAATAACCCTTCTCTTTTAAACCAATAATTAATGGCTCTAAAACTCCTAAAGCCCACGGATCCTTTCGCGACCAAATACCTAAATGGGCCATCGCAATGTCACCCGCCCTCAAATTTGCTAAGGCATTCGCTAATAAAGTACTATTTGAGAACTTCTCCGAGGATAATTCATCCCCTAAAAATCCAGCTTTACTCCAACCGATATGCATAAAACCACAACTCTTACCCATCGCAATCAATTGCGGGGATACCTTCCCACCTGGTGCACGCCAAATCGGATCCAGATTACGACTAGTTAACTCGATAAAACGCTGCTCAACTTGCTTTAACATGTGACAATACTGTCTAGCATTTACCGTCTCAAATCGATGAGCATTTGGTCCAAATTGCGACTTGACAAGCACTAACTCAGCCGATTGATCCTTCTGCCAATAAGTGTGATCCCAAGTATGACTGCCAAACTTGTGCCCATCTTGAACTAAAGCCTGCCAAAAACTTTGCCATGAATCATCTAAGGCAAAATCGTTACGGAAAGTCTTTTCATTCGATAAAAAAAAGGTCGCGCGCACCCCATGCTTGCGCAACACATCTGCAACATGTTTCGCGACTGACATGTTACCAGTATCAAAAGTCAAATAAATCGGCTTTAGGCAACTGGCCTGAACAAAACTGGGGCCTCCTAAGCTCAGACAAACTACCCAACAAATCCGTAGCAAACGAAACCTCAAAAAATGATTTTTCATCCCCTTTATTCCCCTCACCCCACTACCAAAAACCTCAAAATCCAATTATTCTAATACGCCCCTAAACCCCCTAAAAAAAGTCATTGCCATGAAGCGCTAGGCGTAAAAAATACCCCATGCGGACTATTGCTGACCTTAATGGTTTTTTCTAATCGATGGTTGGTTAAATTAATAATCCCAACCTTTTTCGAGAATCGAAAAGTGACCCATAATTCTTTTTGGTCCGGTGTAATATCCATACAATCTGGTCCCGCAGGCAAACCCTTAATATCCAAAACCTTTTCAAGCGTATCCATGTCGATCTTACTGATGGTCGAATCAACCCGATTAGTAATAAAAATATGCCGACTATCACCCAGTGGTCGAAAGTTATGCGCCCCTCGGCCCGTCTTAATCGTTTTCATGAGCCTTTGATTTTTCCAATCAATCACAGCCACGTGGTCCTCTCCCGTCATACCGATTAATAGATAACGGTCTCCTGGAGTCATCCACACTCCAGCTGGCATTTTTCCAACCGGCATTTTCCATAATTCCACTTGCTTTTCTAAATCAATCGCAACTAATTGATTGCTGTCTTGCAATGTCACAAAAGCTGTTTTACTGTCACTAGTAAAAGTGATATGACTAGGGGTTTTGGGAATCTTAAAAATTTTAGGCGGTTGCATAATCTCCCCATTGTTAACTTGATACAAGTCAACTCGGTCAAGCCGATTACCAGCCACGACAAACCATTTTTTATTCGGAGAATAAGCAATGTGATAGGGATCAATAATTTTAGGGATTGTGGCCCCTTTTAAACCAGTGGCGGCATCCAAAACAACTAAGTTATCACCCGCAGCATTAGCTACAATGAGATTTTTTTGGTCAGGCATCATCATTAAGTGATGCGGCTCTTTACCAACGTGAAACTCATCAATAACAGACCGATTTTGCATGTCAATGCGCGAGACGGTTGCCGAACCAGAGTTCAAAACTATCGCTATCTTCGGAGCGCTTGACAGACTCGAAGAAGAACTGGTTACTCTTGATTCAGGAATAGACCCTAAGGGTGTTTGGGACGGCAGCCCTGAAGAAGGCTGTTGGCTTGAGGCATTATTTGCAGAAGGATTTGCGGACGAGTTCGTTGATGTGTTTGTAGATGGATTTGTGGATGACTGAGCCACCTGCGCCAGATTGATTTGCTGACTGTTCTGCGCCATGACAGCACCCCCAAAAGGTGCTAACAAAAACACCAGGACTGGCACGTAAAATACGCTTTTCAGGTTCGTAGTCAATCTATTTAATAGTCGTTCTAATTCAGTCCACATAATTGTTTATTTTACCCTTGATAGCTGAGTAATATTTTTTCTAAGCGCTTGATTGACATTGGAGTAGGTGTTTTTAATTCTTGGGCAAACAAAACGACTCTTAACTCTTCAAACTGCCAACGAATTTGTGCTAATTCACGCTCCTCCTCTAAATAATTTCCGGCCTGCGACTGCATCATCTGCAACCATTTTCTATGCAATTTTTGCCACTCCAATTGATTCTGACCGTCTCTAACCGGATTGCTACGTAACTTATCTAACCGGACAATAATAGCCCTTAAATATCTGGGCAAATGAACTAACTGTTCATAGGGGGTGGTGGCCACAAAACGCGCATGAATCAGCAACTTTAATTGCGCACTCATATCTTCATGCGCTAAATTGGCTATAGATTTATTTTGCGCTAACTTCTTTTGCGCCTCACTATATGCCTCTAAACATGCCAGCACCTGCCGAGCAATCTCCTGAGCAATGAGCGCTAGCTTGCCACGACTAGCTAATAAACGCAGCTCAAAGGATTGTTGATCATGCGGTAAGGGGTCATACAGCGCAGAACGCTCCAGCGCTAAATCTATAATTTGCCCCAATACTTCCTCAACAGTCCCAATTTGCATAAACAATAAACCAATCTCCCGCGCATTAGGTAATTGTTTATTTAATGACTTAATAGTGTCTTTTTGAGCGATTGAAAATAATCGCCGAAGTCCTATAAAGTGGCTTCTACGCGCTATTGCTGGATCATCAAAGACCTGAATCACACAATGCGCTTGCTGATCAACTAAAGCCGGGTACCCATAGAGTGTTTGCTTACCCCGCACCATCTCTAATAACTCAGGTAATTCACCAAAACTCCATTCAGTAATCACCCGATCATTCGTAAATGGTAATCCCTGAACGACTGATTGTGGGTTAGCCTGCTTGACGATCACAGGTTTTTCGTTCGAGTGCCAATTTTCAATCAAGCCCTCACCAACGTGTTGACCTTCCCCAGAAGAGTCACCCTGAGCGGCATCTAGATGTCCATTCCTAACCAAAGGACTATCAGTCTTGATTTCAACTAACCCCTGGTTAATGGCCTGCATAGCAACTTCCTGAAAAACTGCTCGCGCTTCTTTGGCATAACCGCTTCGTAAGAAATCCAGACGACGATCTAACTCTAACTGACGACCATGTTCATCGACTAATCGAAAATTCATCAAGCAATGTACCGGAATGTTTTCAGGCCGAAAATCAATCCGCTTGACCGAAACCTTTCTCTCAGACCAAATATCCTTCATTAAAGCTTCTAAAAGATCGCCCTGATAAAAAGTTTTACCCTCCAAAGAGCGCTCAACAAACTCCTTTGCATAATTTGGCAAAGGGACGCAATGCCGACGCAATTTTTGGGGCAAGGTCTTTAAATACAAATGAACCTTTTCAATACACAAACCCGGAACTAACCATTCACAAACGCGGGTATCAATTTGATTTAAAAAAGCTAAAGGCAACTCTAAGGTCACTCCATCCCGTAAACTGCCTGGCTCAAAGTGGTAAGACAACTTTAACGCAGTGCCAGATACAACCATCTTTTTTGGATATCGATCATCAGTAATACTCAACGCTTCATGTCGCATTAAGTCATCCTTTTGCAACTTTAAGATCTCTTGATGCGCGCCATCTTGCTCCAACCAGGCTTGTAAAGTAGCCCGACTTAATACCGACTTGGGTAATCTGGAATCATAAAATTCAGCAATCATTAAGTCGTTCACTAAAACGTCTTGCCGTCTCGAGCGGTGCTCAATCGCCTCCACCTCTTTAACCATCTGCACGTTGTGCCAAAAGAAATGAAATAACCTCCCACTTTGCTTTTGAAGTTGGGAGATTTCTGTTGTACCAAATAAAACACCCTCAACTAAAGCACGTTGAATAAATAACTGTCTAGCCTGCGCTGGATCCATTAATCCATAACGCACTTTACGACCATGATACAAGGCTAAGCCGTATAAAGACCCCTGTTCATGTGCCATCACTTCACCCGTTTTTGTATCCCAAAATGGCTCACTCCATGACTTCACTAAACGGTGCGGACAAATTTTCTCGACCCATCTAGGGTCTATTTTGGCAATTGTTCTAGCATAGATGCGGTGTGTTTCAACTAATTCTGCAGCAACTATCCAAGCGCCAACTTTCTTACCTATAAATGATCCAGGCCAAATACTTAATTTAATCCCACGAGCACCTTCATAGAAGACATCTTCCGCCGCTTTTTTAGCGATATTCCCGAGTAAGCCAGTTAAGAGGGATGTGTGTATTTGTTCATAAGTTGCCGCTACCGTGTTTTCCTTCCATCCTTGTTCAATGAGTAAACGCTGTAATTGACTATGCACATCTTTCCACTCGCGCATTCGCCTTGCCGAAACAAAACTCCCCCGACAATATTGCTCGAGACTTCGCTGACTCATCTTTTGCTCAACAGCCCTTTGATACCAATCCCACAATTTCATATAGGATAAAAATTCTGATTGCTCGTCAACAAAAATACGGTGCGCCTGATCCGCAGCCTGACTCAATTCAGCAGGGCGTTCACGCGGGTCTAAAATCGCTAGCGCCGTGGCAATGATTAAAACCTCTCGCAAGGCATGCTGATCTTTAGCGGCAAGTAGAATTCGTCCAACCCGAGGATCTAATGGTAATTGAGCAATCTCGATACCAATCGCCGTTAATCTGACTCCTCGTCCTAAATTTGTTTCCTCGGATTCAACGGCCCCTAGTTCTTCTAGCAACTGAATTCCATCACTAATTGCCCGCCCCTGAGGGGCTTGCAAAAATGGAAATTCATTGATGCGCGAGAGTTTTAGTGAAGCCATCTTTAAAATCACAGCCGCTAAGGAACTTCGCAAAATCTCCGGATCCGTGTGCACTGGCCTAGCGAAGAAGTCCTCCTCACTATACAAGCGCACGCAAATACCATCTGCCACTCGTCCACATCGACCAGCCCTTTGCCTTGCAGCTGATTGGGCAATGGGCTCAATGTGTAACTGCTCAACTTTATTTCGATACGAGTAGCGCTTCATCCGGGCCACGCCAGTGTCAATCACAAAACGAATTCCCGGAACAGTTAATGAGGTCTCTGCAACATTCGTAGCAAGTACAATCCGTCGGCTATTGTCAGGCTGAAATATACGCTCTTGCTCAGTGACCGACTGCCTAGCAAATAATGCCATTATCGTCGGTTGAAATCGTTGGATTAAATGAATATCTTTTTTAATAGCAATCGCACATTCCCGAATCTCTCGCTCACCCGGTAAGAAAACTAAAATATCACCGGCGCCCGCCACACCTTGCTGCCATAACTCGGAAATAGCCTCGACAATCGCCTCACTCAGTTCTTGAGTCTCCTTCCTATCTTTACCCTCGCGGCCATCCTTACCCGCCTTAAGAGTTGGAGCATCCAGAGGACGATAGCGTATCTCAACCGGAAATAATCGGCCACTCACCTCAATGATCGGCACAGCCTGCCCTAAACTAGAAAAATGCTTTACAAATAAATCAGCATCTAATGTTGCTGAGGTAATAATGACCTTTAAATCAGGTCGTTTAGGTAATATCTGCTTTAAATAACCTAGTAAAAAATCTATATTTAAACTGCGTTCATGGGCCTCATCAATAATCAAAGTGTCATAAGCTTTCAATAAGGGATCCTGCTGTGTCTGAGCTAGCAAAATACCATCTGTCATCAACTTAATCGAGGTCGTAGCACTCGTCTTATCCGAAAACCGCACCTGAAAACCTACATCTTGACCTAAAGGGCTCCCTAACTCCTGAGCAATGCGCTTGGCAGTTGCAGTCGCAGCAATTCTGCGTGGCTGGGTATGGCCAATCATCCGACCTGTTCCATTGAGCCGACCACGCCCCATCAAAAGACAAATTTTTGATAACTGGGTTGTTTTACCCGAGCCTGTCTCTCCACAAACAATAATGACTTGGTGGTGTTGTAAAGCATCCATAATCGCCTGACGCTGGATAGATACAGGCAAAAGCTCTGGAAACTCGATGGTAATGTGAGATTTTTCCAACTTTAGAAATGTTTTTTAGCATTTAGATGAATAAGCATCCTATAATTTTCGCTTATGCCGAGCAATTCTTCAAAAAACCTGCCAAATCATCCAATA
>Ga0214919_10000437_pt1 | contig 71228 bp, 76 predicted proteins | sample LL1503_MetaG_FD_177994 | JGI IMG/M metagenome (GOLD analysis project Ga0214919, IMG submission 177994) | Freshwater microbial communities from Lake Lanier, Atlanta, Georgia, United States - LL-1503 | ecosystem: Environmental > Aquatic > Freshwater > Lake | place: USA: Georgia | collected... | reverse complement strand
TATTAACAATGACCCTACATTTGAACTAGTGATTTTTGATATTAAGGGTCAGAATTATCTTAAGCGTTGGTGGTGTAGTACTTCGGCTAAATATTGTGTACAATTGTGTAATATTTTGGAATAGTAGGTGAATGCTAAACTACCTATAAAATAAGAATAATAATATGACAATAGAATATATGAAATTACATAGTATTTTCAAATATTCTTTCCTAATTCGTATACTAGCAACACCGCTATTGTATTTTACTAGAAACAGTATTCCCTACACTGTATTACTATTAGTACTATTAGATATTATAGATTGTAATCCACTAGTATTAAAACTAGTTAGAAAATACAAAGAATCTACGGGTAAGCCTACAGAAAAGGAGTACTGTAATACAAATCACCACTATGTAGTACTAGATAAACTAGTAGATATATTACAGTATTGTATAGCTATATATTTCTTATCGCCACTACTTCCGCTAAACATAATACACATCCTATTAGGATTTACACTGATGCGGCTAGCCGGCGTTTTTCACTATTCGGCAAATAAAAATCCACTAGCATTTGTATTGTTTTTTGATTTTATAAAAGAGTACTTATTATTATTCTATGTCTATTATCCTGATTTCACTATGGGCCTTTTAGTAGAAACAATGATTATAAAAATAGTATTCGAGTACTACATGCATAAACGTGCTGTCTTTAGTACCTTATATGAATTATTGTTTGATTAGACTAGAGGCCAAGCCTAAGGTAATCTAAATTGAACTATAATATTTTTATTATAGCACACCAAAACCCTTCAAATATGACGATGCATATTTCACACCTTCCGGCCGAGATCCTCCTGAACATTAAGCCATTCCTAAACAAAAAAGATTGGTCCAAGGCTGTAACTACACTGAGTCTCGAGTCCGTCCGAGGCTCTATCTCGGTTGACCTAGATGAGGACCAGAGCCTAAAATATTGCGCCGATCCCGAGTTTCGCGATGCTACTAACAAAACCGTTGTGTACCCTAGCAAGCAGATATCCCTCGACCTCCACAAGACCAGCTTCGCCGACATTGCCGACTATTTGGAATACATAAGTAGCATCTATACACTGGACTTGTCTAACTGTAGTGGTATCACCGATGTGTCGGCGTTTAGTCGCATTCATACACTGGACTTGTCTAACTGTAGTGGTATCACCGATGTGTCGGCACTTGGACGTGTTCACAAACTCACCCTTTACTGTTGTGAAGGTATTACAGATGTCTCGGCACTAGGCCGTGTCCATACTCTAGACTTGTCTGGTTGTCAGGGAGTTACAGATGTTTCGGCCCTCGGACGTGTCCATACTCTAGACCTGTCTGGTTGTCAGGGAGTTACAGATGTGTCGGCCCTCGGAAGTGTCAATACCCTGAAGTTTTCATTTTGTGACAACATCACAGATGTGTCGGCACTGGGTCGGGTCAACACCCTCATCTGCCAACATTGCCCCAACATTACAAACGTGTCGGCTCTCAGCAATGTCCACACACTAGACCTTTCCTACTGTCAGGGAATTACAGATGTGTCTGGTCTCGGAGGTGTGTATGACCTCAATCTTTCCAACTGTATCCTTGTTACCGATGTGTCGGCTCTCGGAGGCGTTCATACAATTAGCCTGTCTCGTTGCCGTGCTATTACAGATGTGTCGGCTCTTGGCAATGTCCACACACTGTACTTGTATTATTGTGACAATATCACAGATGTGTCGGCTCTCGGTAGCGTTCATACACTGGCGTTGAATTCATGTCATAGTCTTAGGGATGTTTCGGCTCTCGGAGGTGTCTATAATCTAGACTTGTCCTGCTGTGGTGGCATTTCAGATGTTTCGGCACTCGGCGGTGTTCATAAACTTACTCTGAGGGATTGTCACAAGATTACAGATGTGTCGGCTCTTGGTGGAGTTCATACACTTTTCCTAGAAGGCTGTAACAAAATCAAGGATGTTTCGGCACTTGCCAACGTCCACATACTCGACATTAGCCGTTGTCCTCGTATTACTAACAAGTCACTTCTCACAAATGTGAAAAAACTTCTCTGCTAATGCTAGGTACTATGTAAATTATGTAAATAAATTATATTATTACTTTGTACTATTATTTCATAGTACAGAATAATTTATTACTATAATATAAATGGCAATATACGGTGATCCAGAATGGCTATATGATGAAGAAAATATGCCCCCAAAAATTATTGTAAACAGTGTCTTGTTAATATTAGCGGCCCACCACTATTACAAAGCTGAATATGAACTAGCTATACCTTTCTTTTTGATATTCGCAATATCTATACTTTTTCACCTAGACAAAAAGAAGGAAGTACTATTAGATCGTATAGTAATGGTCTTTATCTTCTCTCACTTTTTCCATACATTCTATCATAAAATACCCTTTTCTATATTCTTAGCAATTGGTTTAGCATCTTTACTGTTTTGGTACATGACAGATGACCGTATCCTATACATACTATACCAATTAGCTGGTTTAGGACTTTTCGTAGGTTTCTATGAAATTTCATACAAATATAAAATACCTATAACCGCAGCAGCCCTCTATTTATTATTTGGCGAAGTGTTAGAAAAAGGATGGTTTCATGCCCCTAAACATTTAGGGGCTTTGGGATTAGGATTGCTCCTATAGATTGAGTAAATTCGAATTTTATAAAATATTATAATTATGTTATAATATGTTATAAATGGCTATCATAAAAAGATTCACGCTGATAGAAAAGCTAAAAGATCCAGAATGGTACTATAGTAACCAAAATACAAAGGCTAAAATACTATCGAATCTAGTATTCCTAGGAATATCTATATACTACTTCTACAAAGAGAAATATGAACTATCTATATTATTCTTCTTCCTGTTTTGCGGTTCTACAGCTTTTCATATAAAACCCAGTAAAGATACACTTTTTATAGACCGGTTAGCAATGGTACTACTTTTCGCCAAGTTCTTCAACCTATTCTATCCCGAAATATCATTTACAACATTCGGTATTGTAGGAATTATAACAACAATTATATGGTATAAAACCGAGGATCTCCTATGGTATTTCCTATATCAACTAGTAGGTATTCTTCTGTTCCTAGTACATTATCCTATGAATTTTATGTACAAAGGTATTATATCTACATTATACATACTAATTACTTATAGTCAAATGTTAGAGAAGGGTAAGTATCACGCACTAAAACATCTAGGATTAGGTGCGCTATCACTGCTTATAAGCTAATATTCACCATCGTGTTGTAGATAGTGGACATTAAGTGCCCCAACACGGCCGAAACGTTGCGCACGACCAATGACTTGTGTTTCCAGTGCCTTTGTTAATTTGTGATAGATGATAATATCTGTAGTTTCGGGGATATTAAGCCCACTACCATAACTATAGGCATTTAATAGGATACATTTGAGGTTACTATCGGGATTGCGAAAACTCTCTAGTCGCTTATTTACTACTAGATTGTTACCACCTAGTTTTGTAGATTCAATATAGTGGTCATTTAGCTTTTCAAATAGTTCATTTAGACTGTTCTCGTATAGTGACACTACTAGAAATTTGCCATGGGGGTTACGTTGAATAATTTTAATAAGCATATCTAGTTTATTTAGTAGCTTCGGTTCAACCTTAGTTGAACTATGAAACGCCTCTATTTCTTTCACGGTATCTTGTGGTAGGTCAACTTGTACAATAATATCATCTTCGGTGATAGTCGCACGGCAGAATGGGCACATAGGGTTTGCTTTGTAGGAACACTGGATACAAGTTAGGCAGAATACATTTTTACAGCACATTGTAATAGTAGGTACTTCAGCGTCACTATTACAGACAAGACAGAAACGATTTTGTACACGATTTTCAATGAGTTGAATCTTGGCCTTAATCCCATCAATCTTGTCCTGAATATTTTTTAGGGCCATTTGTTTAGAGTCGTCAGTATGATAGGTTAGTGTAGATTTATAGTCATATTCGCGCTTCTTGTTCTCCAGCTCTTTAATAAGCATATTTGTAGAAAGTTTAATAATATCATTTGATGATTTAAGAAGATTAGACGTGCCTACTTGTTCCATAGCGCCTTTAAGGTCATCGCCTTGTAACATTTGGATAACTTTATCATCTAGGATACCTTTGAGTACTTTAACAGCTTTAGGGGTGAAGCAGTTGACGTGGTGTAAAATAGGTTTAGGTAGGTCAAAACTGGCCTGAATGTATTCATCTTTGTTCTTGAAAAAGATGAGATTGTAAAAGGGAAAACTATTTTGTTCTAGTTCCATAAAGGTGTTTTTAATAAATCCAGTACAACGAATACCATCGATAAGTTTGTTTTCCCAGTAACGAGAGTGTGGCATAAGTAAATTCTGAATAGAACTTGTTACAAACCAGTAAAAAATAGCACTAGGTTTATAGCAATTAGGAATATGAATTGTATCAGCTTCGTCGTAGATAATACGGTCATAATTCATCTGTGCTACAGATTTATTTCCAATCTTAGTAGTCATAAATTGGGTGTAAAAAGTGGCACTAACAATAACTAGAGGCACATTAAAAAAATCTTCCATATTAGAGTACTTTAATTTGCCCTCTTCGCCATCTTCATACAGGTTAAGATGTTCGCGCTTATTTACAATTTTGTATTGTAGACCGGGTACGTAGTTATCAATATATAGCCGCCACTGCCGTACAAGTGTATGGGGTAGTACTAAAATGCTACTATGAATACGGTTAATATTAGGATTGCTAGATTCATGGTCAACGATTGTGACGCTTGTTGTGTTGCCATAACTAAAAAACTTATCACGAGGCTTATTTTGTAGTTTATTGTTTTTGATAAGTAGTAAGATAGGCAATGATTTACCAGCACCAACTACATCACCTACAACACCAATATTGGTATTAAGTGTAAAACGACTATCGGGTTTAATGCTATTGTTTTCTAGGTTAATAAGGTGGTAAAGCATTGTTTTTTGATGGTTACGAAGAGCAGTATTCTCGAGACCAGAGAAACTTTCTTGCCGAGGACTATTTTCATCTAGATTACCATACATAACAGTATCAATGGATTGCTTTAGAAACTTTTGGCCGGTTGTGGTATGATAAGTATAGCCAGTAGCAGCTAGGTCAATGTTTTTGTAATTAAGCATTTTTCTATAAGATGTTGTTAAACAAATCCTTATATCAATTTTGGCGGATTATTATTAATTTATAATTAAATATATACATTAGTTTTGTGGTAAATATGTTATTCCGTAAATTAGAAATAAATGATTATAATTTAGGATACTTACAACTTCTAGAACAACTAACCAGTGTTGGAGATATATCTTATGACGAATGGACTAATAGATACAAAGAAATACAGAATAATCCGTGTATACAGATTTGGGTTATGGTTGATACCGTAAAGTGCCAAAACACTTTTGGCACTGCGGAACCCGCACTCCACGGTACAAATACTATAATCGCTACTGGAACTATAATAGTTGAACCTAAATTTATTCATAATAATGGTAAAGTAGGGCATATAGAGGATATAGTTGTGGATAGAGATAAAAATGGTTTAGGAATTGGTAAAAAAATAATAGATGATCTAGTGAATATTGCTAGAAATAATGGTTGTTATAAAGTTATACTTAATTGTTCTGAAACAAGTGTTGGGTTTTACGAAAAGGTAGGATTTAAAATAAAGGAAAGACAGATGGCATTTTATTTTTAGTTTTTAGTTTTTAAAAAGTGTAATATAAATATTAATCCATTTATATTAAACTTATATGTTATTAGAGTAATTCATTTACTAGATTTAGTGCTAGTTCGCGAGGTCCCATCTGTAAAACACTGGCTATTTCTAGGTTACTTGTGCCTTTTAATCCTAGTTGTTCCTTAACTAATTTACGTTGGACTTTTTGTAAATCTACATATTTATCAAAGTAGTTATCAATACGTTTCTCGGTGCCGTTATTGACACCTCTAAGGACAACTTGTAGTTCTAGTAGTTCACTGTCGGTTAACCTATCACGAAGAGCACTATAAATAGCTATATCATCTCTATTTATTAATTTGTTTATTTTAGCATTAGGGATGTTTAGGAGTTGTAGATATGTTTTAATATCCTCGACTGTTTTCGACATTTATTATATAGTTAGAATATTTATACAAAATAATTATAAAACAAGGGATTGGTCGAGGGACGAGCTATCATCAAACGACGAGCCATTACAACCACAAATCCACTCTTTGAGCTTCTTTATGTAGCCACCGAACATTTCAATTAGTATAAAGGCGGCAACCGAGATGAGGGTGATAACGAGGTCGTCGCGGCTACTAACAGCATTAGTAGGTACTTTGTAAACAACTAGGTAGATGACGGCGCCAAAGATAGCGTATTTAAGAAAGAGGTTAAAAAATTCCTTGAAATTCATTTTCTATTATAACTTAATATAATATTTTTATCTATAATATCATTTATAATATCATTTATAAATAGCTAGATGGAACCATATTATCTATATATTCTAATCATATCTATAACTTTTCTATTATTTGTTTATTATATTTACACTAGAATGTATGGACTATTTGCTATATATAATTGTGTAACTACGGATATGTTATGGAAAATTGGTAGTGGTAAAATTTTTAATTGTTTTCGAGGAACACCTAAAACGTGTAAAAATGTAGATAAATATAGTATCTATGGGTTTTGTTACGACCCAGATTATTATGGTGTCGGTATAGGCGAAGAAAAAGGCCCATACGGTTATAATTGTAGTGATTGGGTATTTAGTAAGGATGACTGCTATCCAGAAACATGTGAGCTAGCTAATGTATCTAATCGTTTCGGATGGTGTGTAGATTATAATAGGGCGTATAGAGGTACATCATGTGGTCCAGATAAATCATATGGTATAACTTGTAAAAAATGGATTTGGAATGACCCTTCTAAGTGTCCCAGAACATGCCCTAAACCAACTACAAAAACAATGCCGAAATGCCCGCCTAAAAAGAAAATACCTAAATGTCCTATTAAAGATAAATGTATATGTGAATAATTATGCTTCAACTAAAATCTTTTCTATTTATATAATTAGAATGAGCTTCAATAGATTAATTTATGATGGTTGTGCGTACAAAAAGACTTTAGAAGAAAGCACTGGAACTCTTTCGTATGTTCTCGATCCTATTAAATACGAGAACTGTTCTAAGTGCCGTGTAGAATTTGGTGTTGTAGGTGGTACAAATGTTAGTCACAATAGAGGCAACTTAGTAGACATTGAAAACGAGCTACTTAACATTACTAGAAAGATTAGTAAGTGCCCTAGCAAGAAATATGCTCCTAAGTGCCCTAAGGGTACTAAGGATGACAATGGCTTACCTTGTGGTCCCTACCAATTAGCTGATAAGCATCTCAAGCCTTGTACACTAGTTAAATATAGACCACGTGCCGATAGTGTTGGGTATGACCTTAACTATCAACTATGTGCCCCTAGAAAGTAAAAACGTGCTAAAAATACTAAATCTTAACCTTTGTTCACATAAACACCCTACATGTAGGGTGTTTAAGTGACAAATCTGTTACCATTATGTGAATAATGGTTAAAAATACTAAAAATAAAATAATTTAGATATGTTCTAATAATTAAATATCATTAGAATATATATGGCTAGTCCTATTAATACATTCACAGCTATTTTATTTATAGTATCGGCAGCTATATTTACCCTTAGTCTTATGTATGTACATAATCTAAAAAATAAAATGAACTATACTAATTTTAGAGAAACAGAGGGTGAATATAAAACTGGTATGGGTAATATAGGAGAAGGTGATAGAATACAATTTATTAGTAGATGTAATAAGGTAAATCAACAACTAGAAGGCCTTCTATCTAATCAATTGATTTCTGTAGATAATAATCATAAACAGCTACTAATGGAAAAAAAACAATACATCAAGAGTATTAAAGATATAGTTAACGACTTATCCTTTAATAATCGTCAACATTTTGAACAACTTCACCTTATATTAAAAGAAATACACAGAGATGTAGAGGGTCAAAATAAAAGAATAGTATCCCTAGAACAAAAGGTATCCAAGGGAGATGCTATGAAAAATGAATTGGCTAATATGTTAATTCAGAGAATGGTAAATGACAGTTCTAAAAAAGCTCTCAAGAGTTCCAAATTACAAAATTTACTTGAAAGTGAAGGTACGGGTTTTGAAAATAAGGAAGAAGAACTAAAAATGTTAGAAAAATACATCATCAAAACTATTAGAAAACAACTAAAGCAAGAAATGAGTAAGACTGTATCACAGCAACCTATCGGTAAGACTGTATCACAGCAACCTATTAACCCTAACATAAATAATGAACTAGAACGTAAACTAGAACTAATGGATTTAGTTAATCACAAACTACGTACAATGGAAAATCTCTATAGAAATCTACATAGTCCTAACAAGAAACAAATTATAACTGTTATTAAGGAACCAGTACAAAAATCTATCACACCCTATGTATCTGGAGAAGCAGAAGTTGAAACCAAGAAGGTTAGAAAGCTACCTAAATGTTCCTCTAAACTTCTAAAATCCAAAAAACACTCACTAAAGTTAAATAAGAAACCAGATGAGGCCAACACCTACTATGTAACAGATGATGAAGATTAAAAATAATAACCTATGCCTTCATTACCCCCTTTAGTGCCCCATGTGATACATAGTCAACGATTTTAACATCTTCGATAGACCAGTCTTCTAGTTTATCACGACTGTTTACTATTTGTAGGTTACAAAAATTCATAGGTGTTCTAGTGAGTTGTTCTAGAACACACTCGCGGTGTTCTTCGTAAATATGTGCGTCACCTATACATATTCTAACCTTTCCTGGTACATATCCAGTCATACTACAAAATATACTAATTAATAAAGCCGTAGAGGCTATATTAAAGGGTAATCCTAAAAACAAATCTGCCGAGCGTTGATACATCTGGCAACTTAATTTACCATCTTCTACATAAAACTGGTATAGTACATGGCATGGTGGTAGGCACATTTGGTCTAGTTGATTTGGATTCCAGCCACTAAATATGATACGACGACTAGTCGGATTATCTTTTAGCTGTTTTAGACAGTTGTAGAGCTGGTCGCGAGGGGTTTCGAATTGTATAGGTACTCCGGGTGTGTATTCACCATTAAAATTACGCCACTGGAAGCCATAAATAGGCCCCGCCATTCCTTCCGGATAATCTAGTCCCAAGTTGTCTAAAAATTCTTTTGTGGTATTACCATCCCAAATATGTACACCTTTCTTTTTAAGGTGGTTAGCATTAGTATCGGCTTTAAAAAACCAGAACAACTCTTCAATAATGCCTTTCGAAAACATCTTTTTGGTGGTCAATAGTGGAAATCCACACTGTGCTATATCAAACTCTACACCTTTCCCAAAAGTACTATAAGTAACACCATTGCGCGTATCTCTCTTAGAACCACAGAATAGTACTTCTCTTAGTAATTCTAAATAAGAATACTCGGGGCTGTAGTTTCTATTCCATATCTCAAAGACTCTTATACCCTTCTTATCCCTAGATGTACTAGTAGAAATTGTGTAATTTTCTACTAGTTCCTTGTAGGGAAACATAGTATCACAGTTATAATCCTTGTCTATATGGGTTATATGAAAGCTATTAATCCAACGATGCTCTATAAAAACCTTGTAGATTTGGGAACCACCAAACACAAACACCCTGTCTATATCACCTAAGGTATAATAACGATTAAGAACAGCTATATACAACTCTTTAGGATTGGTAAAATACTGTATATTATTAGCATTAGAATTAGAATCTCTAGATGCTCTGCTTAAACACCATAGTTCTCTATTAGAATTATTAGAAAACTCTATAGGAAGTGTATTAGCTGTTTTAGAACCAACAATAATGATATTCTTTTTTCCTATAGGGGCCATAGTCGTAGTAATACGTACATGTTCTAAATCACCCAAACTATCACTTAGCCATGGTAAGATACCCTCTTTAGATATACCATAGTTTTTATCATAGCATACAATAGCTTCTATTTTCATCTTTGTATGATTTACAATATTTAAGTGTGTTTAAGTGGTTTTAATTACCGTTAGTACTTGTATAAATTGATTTAAAGGTATAGTAATCTTATAAAGACACTCATAATATTATACAAATAAATGGAGTCATTTGAAGATTTGGAGGATTTATGTACGATGGTCGGAGACCCAAAAGGTCAACAAATCCGAGGCTATCCGACGAAGGCCGACATGAAAGTAGCTACGAGGACACTTATTTGTAAGATAGGCACCCATATAAATATTGAGAAGGTTATAGAAAAGGTTAAGTTAGAACAGGGTAAGATAGAAAAGGTTAAGTTTGGTAATAAGAAGGATGTAGAGGAAAAGAAAGTAGGTACGGATAGTACCAAAGCATTTAGGAAAAACAAAAAGACTAAGAAACACTTTTACAATCAAGTAACACTAGTAATAAAACCGTTCCCAGAGCGTGAAAATGGTGTAAATACTAAGATATCTGAAAATGGTAGTATTCAAATGACTGGTCCTAAAACAATTGAGGAAGGCCACCAAACCATTCGTAAGATGTTAGAGTGTCTATATAGTTACGATAATCAAATCTTTTATAAAAAGATCCGGCCAATTAAATCAGACAATTCTAGTGTAGATACAGATGAAACTAAGGATACTAAACTAACAGATGATAGTAGTGGAGAATATACATTAGAATATTTTAGCCAAGAGGAACTAGACAGTATTCCTATAATATCTACAAATTGCGAATTAATTATTGTTAGTTTTCAGTTGCCCTTTCTAATTCATCTAAACAAGTTTAATACTATTCTAAAGGAAAAATACAACCTATTGAGTATTTTCGGAACTAGTAGTTATCCTGGAATTAATACAAAAATTACATATAGCCTAGATTGTACTGCCACGGAACACACTAAAAAGAAGAAGCGGTATCTATGTAACTGTCGCGACATGAGTATTTTTACATTTCGTACAGGCAAGGTAATTATTACTGGTTTCGAAAAGATTGAAAAGATTGAAACAATCTTCGAACAGTATCTAGAAATTGTCAAGGCGGAAGAGTATAATATTAAGATTGACCCCAATAAGTGTGATGTTTCGGCACTAGATAAGAAATGTCGAGTAATGGAATTTAATGGTAAGGTATTTGAAGTTGTAGATAGGTTTTAGAAAAATATTATAGTTAATATTATAATAGTTGTTAATAGTAGTGATGTCACTAGTAGTCCTAGTATTTATATTTTTGCTTTGTATATATTTTTTAATGTATTTAAGTACGGTAAGGGAAGGCTATTTAGATAGAAATGAGGATGTTTACACTGGTAAAAAGAGTTTCAAATTAGGTAATAAAAGCGTACCTTTTACTGACCCAGATTTAATAAAAATGGTATTAAATCAGAATGACTATAGTTCTGAAAAGAAAATGGTTAGTTACTCGGATATGACTAAAGCCAAAAATTCTCCTAGATTTTTCCTAGATGAACACCGACAAGAGTTTATAGAAGATGTACCTTTTTCACCACATATTATTCTAAATAGTTATGGAGATTTAGATATATCTAGTAAAGTAAAATTACCGCAGCCTGATGATGAAGAACTAGATAACATAGATGAATTAGATAAATATGACCAGAGGACATTTGAAAATGAAGACGACTATTGTATTAAAAACAAACACCTATTACAATGTGTATTATCCGAAAGAAATTACAAATGTTTCGGTAAGATAGAGTTTACTAAAAAGGAATGTGAAGCCGAAACGGACCTAATAGGCAATAGAGTAAAGCCTGGTGTTTGGGATAGGCGCTGTGTTGCCGATGAGGACTGTCCATTCTACAAAGCAAATAAAAACTATCCAAATACTTTCGGTAAATGTAATGGTAATGGTTATTGTGAAATGCCAAGAGGTTTAGTACCAGTAGGTTATAGAAATTATGAAAAAAATAGCCTACCTAATTGTTATAACTGTCTAGATAAAAAGAGTGGAAAGAGAATTGTAGATAAGTGTTGTAGTAAACAGAAGAACCCCGATTATATGTTCGAAAATGACATTGGTATAAGATATAAGAATAGAAATAAATTAGAGGAGAAGGGTTTAGCTACAATAACAAATGACAATTACGATAAAGAATTTAGAGCTTTAGAGAAAAAAATAAATTATAAATAAAGATTGTTGGAATTGTTGTAATTATTTATTTTCTAAGTTATATTTAGATATAGATATAAATGGCAGGCTCTTGGGAAAGAACTAAATTCGATGACAATGAATACAAGAATTACATCAAGGAAACAACTGGACCGCTTCTCTACCGCTTAGACCCTAACCGCTTTTACAACTGCCAAGAATGTAGACCGGAACAACCTGGTTACATTGGCACTGGTGTAAGTACTAGCAAGAAAGATACTTTAGTTAATGTAGAAAGTGAATTAAAGGGTATTACTAGACCTCTTACTAGAGATCCTAAAGGCAAATACCTACCGTGTAAGAAGCCCGGTGGCTCGCTTAAGCACATGCCTTCGTGTAACATCATGACTGATGAAACGCGCATGTCTAACCCCGCTTGTAACCTTCGTGGTACTGGTGTTAGTCAACACATCTTCTATGAAGTATGCCAAAACCCTCAAGAAATAAGTACATTAGAACACCCTGGTAAAATCCTTATTGATGACAGACAGGCCGCTAAGGACTGCCATAGACCCTCTCCTCATGCTCCTATCGATGTTAACCCCAGTCTCCCCAAGGATACTCAACGTGTTAAGATGCCCAAGTGCTGCCCTACCAGCGCTGGTTGGGAGCTCGAATGTGTCTTCACGGATCCCCTATTCAACAACTACCAAAACATTAGACAACACAAGAACTTACATGTTCAACCTGCTCTCGAATACAACTACGAACGTATCATGGCTTACCATAACAAAATCTAAGAGATTTTATTAGTTTAACAAAATCTAAGAGATTTTATTAGTTTAACAAAATCTAAGAGATTTTATTAGTTTAACACAAAGCTAAATTTATAAATATTTATATATTTATAAACTTATTTATTTAAATATCATTTCGCTACTATCAGAATCAGCAGCTTCATTTAATAGTGTTAGTCTCTTTTTCTTGAGCACACCATTATTGTAGTTTTTCTTTATAGGCATTCCTACATTGTATCTAATACTAATCTTTTTTATTTGAGGAGACTTGTTTTGTATATGTGTTGGATTAATATTTTCCATATGTCTCTCTTTAATAGTAGGTGTAATAGAGCTTAATAAGAATTTATTAGGTGCCATAGTATCATTTAAGACAGTACCATCTTCTTTTAGACGCTCGAAATCAATGCTGTTTACATTTGTTTCAAGTATCTGTTTAACTTTGGCTACATCACCTACAATAGTAGATGATTTAGATGAAAAATTATCTGACTTTTGTTGACCTACTGTGTTGATTGATTTCAAATCATTTGCCTCTCCTTTTAAGAAGGATAGTTCATCTAAATCTATAGAAGAATCTACATTCTTTTTGTGGACATTAAATTCTTCTTTGATGTTTGATACCATTTTTTGAACCGATATTGTATCTAGGGATCTATCTTTTTTAGAATATACTGGAGCTACTATAGAATCTATACTTTTCTCTAATTCAGCCTCTAATTCCTCTAAGTTTAATTCGCGACCACCAGTAATTCTTTCTTTTTCGCCGCTACTAGAACTACTATCTGTTTGATTATTAACATTATTAACAATTTGATTATTTTCTTCTTTAATATCTGTTAACAAACTATCCAATTTGCTACTAGTGTTGACACCAGGCATTGCTATGATAGGTACATGATTAGGTACAGGAGATTCTATAGTTTTCAATTGTGGTATATTAGATACTGTAGAAGGACCACCTATCATAATGGTGTTATTCCCACCTTCTAGGGTTAAATATTCATTCAATATACTTCTAAAGGGTAATAGTTTTCTTATAGTAGTGAGAACAGACTCCTTTATAATAGATTGCGCTAATGTTTGGTTCTTTAGTATTTCATCGGGGCGAATCATCGTTGTATCATCTAGAAATAACATAGGATTCTTGTAAAATTCTCTGGCGGCCTGTACATAACACTGGTGTATAAAACTAGCAGTGTCGGGAATCTTCAAATCAATCTTTTTATTTCTTGGTCTATAGTTTCCTACCTTGACCGACGTTAGTATTTTAGAATGACTTACAAACACAGCAGTTATTAAATTATCTAACCAGTCACATCCAGTCTCTTTGGTTATATCACCAACCTCCTTATCTAACATGTAGTTATTCCAGTTGGGGACGTTACTCATTAGTATTTGAAAATTCTTAAAAACACTATTGCCATTCATAATTCTCTTAGATTGTTCAAATATATCTCTAATTCCATTGTACATAGAGGGGGTTAATGTTGATATAAGGTAACCCGTATATTCTTGTTTAGCTTCGACAAGATAGTAATCTTCCATCTAATAATAATCAACAAATATTATTATTCTAAAGAACGATTAATTAACTTCACGATATATTTAATTCTAATATTAAATAAATATGGTTAATAATAAACTGAACAGAAATACAATTGTACTTATTGTTATTCTTTTAGTACTCGTAGTTATACTATATAAACTAACTAAAAAAGAGGGTTATGCCTATTATCGTAACTACTTCCCACCAACACCTTGTGATGACCAACCCGGTAAATGTACTAAATCTAGTGTATCTAGTGGCAAACTACCAGATAAGGCTGATGTACTTTTCCAATTTCCTCCTAATACACCTAGAGAAATTATGGTTAGACATGTAGCTAACATGTTTATTTCTAAGGCTAGTTTAGCTTTTACAAATGTCATTGATGTTATGGTTGAAAGAAACGGTAAAGGTAGTTCGCAATACTTCAATCCCCACTCTGAACAAACTATGCATAATATGAATATTACTGATGAAAATTTTGAAAAGGTATATATTGTCCTTAGTGTCGTAAAGACTAGACCCAGTAGTATAACTACACCACAAGTAAATCATGGTATTAAAATACCCCTAGAGTTTACTAGTAATGGTGTTGTAGCTAAGATAGATAAGGCACAAAGCCCTAAACCTATAGATTTCTTCTTACACTACTTCTTTGACCCCTTCTATTGCGAAGGTCGTTATGAACAAAAGTTAAATGTAACTGGTATAGATGCCGCTAATTATAACTTTGTAGTATCACCTAAGGATATTATGGATTGCCGTTGGGAAAATAGTGATACTAAACTAGAATCGTGTAACACATATCCGCAAATAGTTAAGGTTGCTAGACAAATAGCCGTAGAGCCCGATAGTGATGCTAGAGTAAGAAATTATGTAACACCGGGGCAAGATATTAACAAATGTAAAGTTAGGGAAGATTATATTAAGGATTGGGATGCTAGAGGTGTTACTATGGAAACACAGAACCACAATATTAAACTAGATCAATACATAAACCACCCGGCCCTATATCAAAACAAACTTGAAGGTCTATATGACGATATATTTGGTCTTTCTAGACTTATACCTAGCTTTCCTACGGGTAGAGCTTCTAGTGGTAGATAAACTGTACACACTATTAAAATATTATTTACAAATATTTATTATTACAAATTATATAATGTAATAATAGATAAGATGAGTTGTCCTGATGGAAATGTATGTTTTAAACAAGACAGATTTACTATTACTATTCTTTTTATAATAGGTGTTCTTATGTATATCTATATCAACAATAGTGCCAATATTAGTCGCTATTTAACTCTTAAGCGCTTCCAAAAAAAATATAAAAAACACATCTCCTTCCTAGAAGCCAATATTGGCGAACTTAAGACTAAGTTACAAAACTTGGATAGTGAAGATGGCAAGGCCTATAAAGAAGCTAAAAAGGAAATCATAGAGGACATTAGTAGAAAAGAACAGGAACGTGAAACATACTTTAGACGTTTAGGTGACCCTATGGAAGAGCCTAGAAGAAGCTACCCCTTTACCACAGACATTTATAATAATGTACAAAGGTATCAAGCTAAAGTAGGTGTAAATATTCCTACCAGAGGTCTTGCTAGTGACTACCAACCAGTTGGTATTTTAACTAATACAGACACTAAAAAGAATCCCAACATCTTACAACTATTTGGTAGAGCTATGTATCCTGGTAGCTACAGATGGCAATATTACACTAATAGTGATAATTTTCAAACTGTCAAGGTACAAGTTATTAACAAGGGTCGTGAATGTATGAGTGATATCGGTTGTGATGAATTATACACTGGTGATTTAGTTAAAATCCCCTCGTACAACAGTCAGTTCCGTGTAGAAATGTATAGATTAGATAGTCCTGCCTACATTCCGCGTTTAGGAGTTTATTAGTTTCTCTTAGTTTCTCTTAGAACGTTCCTCGCGACTATCCCTTAGATCCTTGGTTTCTCTTTCTTTGGCCTCTTTATTATCTCTAGCTTCTCTTTCTCTTTCTCTAGAGTCTTTAGATTCAATTGGTATAGGCGAAGAGGGGTTACTAATAAAGTCTAATGTTTGAATTTCTCTTAGTTTCCTCTCTATAATACCTAGATGACCATCTATTTTATTCATAACTACTTCTAATTGACTAATAATTTGTATATCTAGCTCATATGTCTTTTGTAAATTAATAATACCTACCTTGGAATTACTCATTTCAACTTTTATTAATGACAATGTACTAAGTAGTTTAGTAAATTCGGTTTCTTCATAGGTAGTTCGCCGACCTTTATTGTTAATATATGTAGAATTCATTATATCATTCGTCATGTTGATAGAATCGGATACAACGGTTTTAATGAAATTCACCGTTTTCTCTCTAGAATCACCATTGTACCACCTTAATAGCCAAGTAGCAATACCTTCCTTTTCTATTGTAGTAGTATTGTTCAATAGTTTTAGCTTATTATTTGGCGCAATCTTAGATATAATCTTAAGATTGACCAGGATATTATCGGTTATTTCATTCATTATTATGTATATTGGGGTAAATTATTTTAAATACCTTTATGGTATCCTCTATGTTCATTATGTTTATAGTAGTATGTAATAATACTATAAATATACTAAATTTTTGTTAAAATAAAATCTAAAAAGCAACATTAATCGGATACTTGTAGCTACCGTTCTTGTTGTCGCACGTCTCACACTTATTCTTCTTAACAGCTTCATAGCGGAAGTTTTGGATAACCTTATCGGCATTGTTGATAAGGAACATTCTGTAGTCAAAGTTGTTATTAATATGGTTTTGGCTACGAATAGTACTATCTACAATACATCTGGGTCTGTAATCCGTAAAGTGGCGACCATCATCCATTCTAGGTGGGCATAAGTTATATTTAGGATTATTATTCATTTAAATTTAAATAAGAAATTAATTTAGCTGATGTGGTATATATTTCTTTTCTAAATAAATATAAAATTCAAATGTCTTCTAATAGAGATCTATATCTAAATGGTTACTTATGTACTGGGAGTGGTCGCGGTGACAAGGAATATACCAAGGGTGATTTACTCAAAATAGCCAGACGTCAAACACCCGCTATTCATGTACCCAAAGAAGCATCCAAGACCGAAATATGTAAAATATTAATTGATAGAAAGGCCTCTACGGAAGGTTATACTACACGTGTAAAGACATTTGAATCTATAGAAAAATTAATGGACTACCTAGATGTTCACGATGCCAGAGAATTAATTAAACTAAATGATAAAGAATTAAAAGAACTAATCAGTAAAATAAAACTATATGATGAAACTATTACTATGGAGGAATACCTAAAAGGTACTAGGGGGTCTAACAGAGTAAAGAAGTTTCTAATTGCTATAGCTGAGAAATATTGTAGATGTTTAAAGGGTGTTGAGGCTAGTGGCTCTAGTATAAGTCCTAATGCTATTTGTAATAAATCAGTATTTAATGGTAAGGGTTTAAAGGCGCCCGGTGCTAGTTATCAATGTAGACCAACACCACTCCTATTGGCACCTATTGGTTCTAAATATGTCCTAGAAAAAAAGAAATAAAATCTAATACATAAATAAATGACGCGGCTATATCTCAATGGTAAATTATGTAATGGTAGTGGTAGAGGTAAGGATGAATATACCCTTACTGAATTAAAACAGATTGCCAAAGATAATAATGTATTTGTTTTTAGTGTTAGCACAAAAGAAGACATTTGTAAGGAAATTATTAAACATCATAAAAAGAGTAAACAACCTATAGTAATTTCACCTAAAATATCCAATAGTCCTAAGCCTATCTCTGTAGAACCTGTTGTAGTTACTAAAGTATCTAGTGCCACTAAAGTATCTAGTGCCACTAAAGTTGCTAGTAAAACATTAGCAACTCTAGAAAAAGAGGTAGAGAAGGCTAAAATAAATGCCGAAGATGCTGAAGGTAAATATTTAGCTTCACTTGAAAATATAGAAATTCACATAACTAAAAAAGATCAAGTTTTATGGGCTGCTATTGCGGATAAAAAAACAAAAAAAAAAGTACTTGCTATGAGTGACATTTTAGACAAAAGAATAGAGATACTGACAAAACAATCTGAAAAGGCTAAAGAAAAATATTACGAATTAGCAAAAATCGCTATGGAAAAAATAACAGAGTTAGAAGAATTTCAGGCCCGCGCTGTAACTAAATCTCCTGATGTAGTTAAAGAAGTTACACCGAAATTAGCACATAAACCTAAAGAGCCTACGAATGAATGTGTTAAAATAAATAATAAGAAATATAGCGAGCGCCCTTCTCCGGCATATCCGGCCAATGAATGCCGTGATAAAGTATTATTAGGAAACGACGGTAATCAATATATTAGTGTTCCTAACAAAGCAGGTATTTATAGATGGGTATTACTAAGCTAAATATCACTGTTTTACGGCGCGAGGGTTGATAGGTAAATTGTCAAAAAAACCATTCTTATTTAGTGTCAATATACCCTCACGTTTATTTTTAATTTTATCTATATCCTTTTTCTTCCAAGAGATATAGATTGAATATGTTTGGGGTATATGTACTACATAGAAACCATCTTCCCCAAGTGATTCTAATAGATATTCTAGGATATCCTCCCTGGTGTATGGAGGTAAACCAATTACAAAAGGTGGTATTTCAAAAAGTAAAGCCTCTTGTCCAAAACTATTATGACTTTCAATGCGTGTGTGGCATCTTTCTAAAAACATATTTTTAACATTTAGTTTTTGTTTAACACGCTTTTCATTTTTATGTATTAAATCATTTACTGATACTTTTTTAGGTACGTAACTCATTACTTTAACTAACAAAAAATATTCCTATAATAGTCCTAACATATAATAAAACCAGTTCTTAAATTTTCCTCTATAATATTAATAGAAGTCATGTTTATGAATTTGTTGATATTAGTTCTTTTCTCTAGTACTATTTATTTATATGTGAATAAATACTGTGTTAACACATCCGCCACTCAATGTACATCAGATTTAACGTCTAGTTTTATAAATGTCGTAAAATATTTAGGTACAATTCTTATCAAATTTATTTATGCCGCCATTGACATAGTTAAAAATAATCCCTATCCAAAACCGCAAATTCCTACAAAAAAAGATTAATTAATTTTTAGGAAAAGCAGATAAAAATTTTATGTAATAATAATATAGAAACAATGTCTGGAACAAATATATTCAATATTCTATTGATTGCTGTCGTTGGTGTAGCAGTTTATTTTGCTTGGACTCGTAGAGCCAGCCTCGGATTCCGTGAAAAATACGAAGATACTAAGACTGAATCGACTGTTACTACTGATTCCGCAAGTACTGAACAAAAACAGGCTCCTAAGGAGTACCGTGACTCACAAGGTGCCCCTGTAAACGAATCGACCATTCTTAACCCTAACGCTAAGGTTGCCCAAACCGAAACTGGCTCATACCCCGGCCCGTTTGAAGGCTGCTTCCCTAAGCAAAAGGAACTCAAGCCCGAAGACCTTCTTCCCAAGGACATGAACACCAAGTGGGCTCAAGTAAACCCTACTGGCCAAGGTCAACTCATGGACAGAAACTTTTTAGATGCTGGTCACCATGTTGGTATCAACACAGTTGGTCAAACCCTCCGCAATGCTAACTACAACGTCCGCTCGGAAATCCCTAACCCGCAAATCAAGGTATCGCCCTGGTTACAAAGTACCATCGACCCCGATATTGGCAGAAAGCCGCTCGAAATTGGCGCTGGCTGGTAATCTTACAAAACATTTACAAAGCAGTAAGAGCTATTACTCATCACAAAAAATACAATTAATAATATTAAGACATATAGCAATATTATTAATTTTCTAACATAAATATATAGATAATATGCCTAAAATTACGAAAAAAGTTGGTGGTGTCATGGATTACCCATTTCAAACCGAGGTTCACGATTATCCCATTCCGGGTAAGGTAAGTGTTCCTATTAGTGCCGATGTTAATACTAATATTGTTTCTAACAAGGACCTCTACGGCTGTGGTCTTAAAGAAGGTATGTGGACCACTAACGGTGGTATAGTCCGCGGTGGTGCTAACAAGAAAAGACAAGAACAAAAGAAGCAAAAGGGTGGCGATTGTGGCTGTGCTGGTACCATCATGCAACTCGGTGGCTCTAAGCAAAAAGGACAAGAAAAGAAAAAGCAACAGCAACAAAAGAAGCAAAAGGGGGCTGGTTATGGCTACTCTTTTGAAATGGCTCACCCTATTACCAATATGCCTGAGGTAGTTCGCTACCCCACCGATACGGCCTACCAAAATGTCGATACACTTAAGGGTGGTATTGTTATGTCGGGTGGTCGCAAGGTTCAAAATGAATACCTCGCTAGAGTATCTGGAGACAAAAAGCAACAAAAGCAACAAAAACAACAAAAGGGTGGTTCGCCGGCTAGTGATAGTCTTATGGCTTACTTTTTAGATTTCCAAAGCAAATGCCGTGGCAGCCAAATCTACTAAGCGCTTTTTAGGAAAAAGCGCGGCCAAAAAGGAGAAATATATTTTTGATAAATTTATAGATACACTTTTGAAAAGTGTAAGTCAAAACTACACCTTTCAAAAAGTTTAAGTCAAAACTAGATGAATTTATTAGATTAATTTATATCTATAAATGTATGGTTTCTAGTTTTGCTAATAGTTTCTAGTTGTTTCTAGTTGTCCTAGTGTAATTCTAATATAATATATTAGAATATGTATAAAATATATTAGGTTCTTTAGAGAAAAGAGTCATCAATTGGATATTATCCTTCTCAAATTCCTAAAAGAACTAATATAATTTATATATATTCTAATAGATTATATTAGACATCACTAACTTACTAGTAATCATAAATTTATCAAATACATTCATCTAATACATTCATCTAATACATTTATAATACACTTATATAATACATTTATCTAAGTTTTGACTACACTTTTGTTAAAAGTGTGTGGTAGATTTTAATATTTTTTTGCTTGTTTTAAAATAGATACTATACTAATGTCCAAAAAGGAACAAGCGCAGGATTTTAATTTAGACCTTAAAAAGTTTGATATGACTATGATTAAAGACCATGAAACTGTTGTTCTTATAGGTGCTAGAAATACAGGCAAGTCATACCTAGTAAAAGATATGTTATATCATCATAGACACATTCCAGTAGCTACTTGTATATCCCCTACGGAAGAAGCCAATAAGTGTTTTAGCGAGAATATCCCTCCTATTTTTATACATCCTGAATACACACCAGAACTTATAGAAAATGTACTAACTAGACAAAAAGACCTAGTATCTAAAATACAAAACAGTGGTAACGAAATGACTAGTATTGACCCTAATGCCATTTTACTTATGGACGATTGTCTCTACGATAGAACGTGGGTTAAGGATAAATCTATTCGTGAAATATTTATGAATGGTCGTCACTGGAAGTTATTGTTTATACTCACTATGCAGTATCCCCTAGGTATAACCCCTAATTTACGTTCTAATGTAGATTGGGTATTTATCCTAAGAAACAACATTATGAGAGACCGAAAGACTCTCTATGAACACTATGCTGGTATGTTTCCCAGTTTTGAAATATTCTGCGAGACTCTTAATCAATGTACAGAAAACTACGAATGTTTAGTAATACACAAGAGTAGTCGTAGTAATAGACTTGACGAACAGGTCTATTGGTACAAGGCAGATTCCCATGACAATTTTAGATTAGGTTATGATGTATTTTGGCAACACAATAATAAATACTATGACGCTACACAAGACAGCAAGCTTACTAAAGGTAGTAATCAAGAAAGTAAGATAAAAAAGAAATACAATGTAAATATTAATAAGAAAAAATAAAAATATTTAGTTATATTAGAAACAATGCTTGACACTGTAGTTAATTTTTTTAAACGTTTCAATCGTGAACAAAAACTAGTTCTCGCTTTTTGCGTCCTAGTTATAGTTTGTACCATGTACAGAGATTGTATACTCTGTAAATATGTTCCTAAGCTAGATGGCTTTAAAATGTCTAAGATAGAAAACTTCGAAGACAGTGAAGACGAAGAAAAGAAGGAAGGTTTTGAAGCTGACGAGGACAAGAAGGAAGACTTTGAAAATATGGATCACGACTCGATGGTTCTTTTCTACGCTCCGTGGTGCCCCCACTGTAAAACGGTCATGGGTGACTGGGCTAAACTCAAACAATCGGCACCTAGTGGTGTAAAGATTGCCAAGGTCAATTGCGATAAAAAGCCGGAAATGGCCGAAAAGCACGGTGTTAAGGGCTTTCCTACTATCATCTTATTCAAGGGCGGTAAGAAGGTCTACTTCGAAGGTCCTAGAAACCTAGAAAACTTTCTTGAATTCATCAAGAGCAATTAAATACCTATAGTGTCTATACTATCTATAGTAGTATTACATATCAAAGTAAAAATATAATTAGATAATTATATTTTTAATTTATTACAGTACAACTCTTTACAAGTACATCATCGAGTGTTTTTCATCACCCTTTTTTGCCAAGGATGTCTTACCAATCAACTTTTCTACTACTGTACTAGTGATAGTCATAGGTAGTTTATAGTTGTTCAAGAAATAGGGTATGAGTTGTGAGTTGGGAGAGTTGACAATACTAGGATTTTGATAAGTTAATCGCAGTGTGTTTAGTTTCATGACGACACTTTCTAAACACCGCTTAAGGTTACGAACACCACTTTCACTATCTGTGTATCGGTCGATGATTTCACGAATAGTCTCTTCAGGAAAGATAATCTCCTCCTTCTTGAATTTGACATTGGCTAGAATCTTTGGAATCAGATAGTCCCTAGCAATAACCTGTTTAGACTCACGAGTACAACTATCCGTATGAATAATGTGGATACGATCTTTTAGGATAGGATTAAGTTTCTCCTCTACGTTGAAACTAAAGATAAAGAGTGCCTTTGAGAAATCAAGTGGAATTCCGGCAAAATACTTATCCTGAATACAATTGTTTTGACTATAGTCGATAAGGTGTGTCAATACACCAATGATTTCCTCACCGTGTTTAGTTTCCGACACCTTATCTAATTCATCCATAAAGATGACTGGATTCATACATTTTGTCTCCATAAGAATACCGGCTAGTCGACCCCACATAGAACCTTCATATGTGTAACTATGACCTTCTAGATAAGAAGCATCTGTAGCACCACCCAAGGCAAACATACTAAATGGGCGGCCAAGTGCTTTAGCTACACCATCTTTAATTAGAGTTGTCTTACCTGTACCAGGAGGCCCTTGTAGTCCAATAACAGTAGGCGTAGCAGTAGGATTGGTAATCCAGCTAGCTACAATCTCCAATAGGGTTGATTTGGCCTCTACATGACCATGTACACTAGCATCTAACTTGTCCTTTACACTTACAAGATAGTCTGTAATTTCTTCTGGTGTAGATTCCTCGAGGGAAATCTTATTATCTACATAATGATTGAATGGAATGTTTAGGAGTCCATCAATCCATCCAGACATTTTATGATACTCTGTAGAGGTATCATCCATCTTTTGGATAGACTCGAGACGCTTAATAGCGGCGGCTTTAATTTCAAGTGGTAGTTGAGAGCGCAGGATTTGATAGCGCAGTGGGACACGCTTATGGTTAATTTTAGAGATTTGGTTTTCGAGTTGGAGCAGCGATTGTTTCTCTTCGGGGGTTAGTGTATCTAGATAATCCTCTTCTTGTTCCTCCTCTTCTACCTGTTCCTCTCCTAAAAAGAGGTTAATTACTTTTCCACCAGTCTCTTCACTATCAGCATCGCGTTTTACCTTCGAATCCTTCTTGGTTGGTTGAAGAGCATTCTTAATAAGATTTTTGATGTGACTCCTAGCTTCAGCAAGTTTTTCTTCGTCCTCTTCAACGTCTTCCTCAGCACTATCAGATTCATAGGAAAACATTTCTTCACTACAAACACTGTCACTGTCAATAGAAGAAAGATCATCTGTGTTTTCGCTATCACTATCAGTTTCACTATCACTAGAAACAGAACTTGTTGTATCATATTTAAGATATTTGTCGTGGAATGGATCAGGAGATCCACTAATGTTACTATTACCACTAAGTTTGGTTTGGTAACGAGTTGAATAACGGTGCGTCATGATAACTTTATCTAGTTGTGAGATTTTAAAATTAATTATTTCAATTTTACTGAATTCTGGTTAACTAGACATAGCAATCATATATAATAAGACTGATACTAGTACTGTAAATATACCAAAATATACCATTCTATCACCTTCTATAAAGACTCTAACAACCTTTCTAACAGTGTATTCATCTAAATCTATAAGATCCTCTACAATACTAGAAATAGTATATAAAATTTTTTGAAAAACAGACTTTATTGTTAGATCTAATACGGTACGTTTTTGTTCATCCGGGTGAGAATCTTTGTATTGGCGACTGAGAACATCTAGTCGATTTTCTTTTTTATAGACTTCTTTTTTTATGTCAGTTTGTGGTAGTTTATCTGTAAGTTCAGGTACATCTAAAAAAGTTATTGGCATAGGAATACTCATAGTTTGTAATAATACTACTTGATTAAGAGAAAATTATAATATTAGAATAAAATTATAATTATTAATTTGTAGATAGTTAAAGAATATTCTCTCAGTAATGAATAGTAGAATAATGGAGTTATATCTATTAGGAAGTTTAATGGGTCTAGGTTATTATTTAAATAGTACTAAAGAACCTGTAGAAAAAAAGCGCAAATATCCTAAAAAGATGTATAGAGGCAATGCCTATGATTTTGAACAATACGACAGGGTTGAAGATGAAATCTACGATAGAGGCAAGGTTAAATTTGATGAAGCTCAAAATATTTATAATAACAACACTGTAGGTAAATATACACCAGATGTCCTATTTGATAAGAAAAAACAAATATCCCACACAAAAGATGAAGTCAAACGGGAAAAAAAGGGGGCAAAAGAGGGATTTAGTGACTATGGAAATAGCATTAGAAGCGACTTTTGTTATGTAGATGAAAATGGAAATGGATTTCCATGTAACGACACTAACAAAAAACTAAGCTACTCTGAAGTACAAAACCTATGTAAATCTAAAAAAGAGGTTAAGGAAGGTTTCTCTGACCCTAGTCCATTAACACCAGAAATGTCCTTTAGTACGGCTACACAAAATATTAAGTCCTACAATGATGATGACATGGATAGTTATAATCTTGACCAACAATTCAGTGATGTAAGTAAAGGTGGTCAGCAAGGTGTCAAACAAGTCTATGGAGAGAAGCCTTTCCATAACAACATGGTACCATTCTTTGGTGGTACTATGAAACAAAATGTAGACCCGTCTGTAAATGAAACTAAGCTTAATATGTATACTGGTCAATGGGACTATAGTAGAAAACAAAAGCAGGAAATAGCACCGATGTTTGTTCCCGAGAAGAACATTAAGAACGTCTATGGTGATAAACAATTTTTACAAAAGATGGATGAAAACTTGGACCGCTACATACCATCACTCCTTAGAACAAATGAAGCACCTACAGAAAAAGTCTATGTTACACCCGGTCTTAACCTTGGTTACAACGAAGTTGCTACATTTGGTTTTCAGGACCCTGTTCGCGCCTTACCTAAAACTACTAATGAATTACGTGCTAAAAATAAGCCAAAGCTTACATATGATAGACCAGTTGTTAGTGGTAAAGCTATTACACAAAATGGTACCTCTCGTCCTAATCAAAATAAGAACCTACCAGAATTAGTTGTCTATAACGAGAATGGTCAACGTAATTTTGGTGCTAAGGCTATAGTTGTAGGAGAAATGGCTAGACCTATATATCTATTAGGTAGAGCACTTAGAAGCTTTAGTACACAGTTCTTTGGTAACGCTACATCTACAGCCGCCAAGAAGAGTAAATCTAATGCCGGCTACAAAAATAGTGATAAACGTCAAAACCTTGAATCTAAATATATAGCACCAGCTGTAGTATCTGTTAAGAAAAACCAAGTAGTATTAGTAGATAAAAAGGACAATACGGCCAAGCTTACGCGTCGCCAAGGTATTGAAAAGAATGAACATAGTGGCTATTTTAACTCAGTATATAAGGCACTAACTAACTATGTAAGCCCAGCTAAGGAAACCATGAGAGAAAATACAGCTACGGACGTTAAACCGATGAATCTTAAGAGTGTTAGAGTAAAGTCCAAGGCCTATTTCTTAGATGAAGCTAAACAAACTATTAGACAAACTACAGAGAATAATACTAAGAACGGTAATTTAAAAACGACTAGAAAGGTAGGAAAGGCTTATAACCCAGATGATAAGGCTAGAAAAACTATAAAAGAGACAACTGAAAATAATACTAATAACGGTAACATGGGTACCACTAGAAAGGCTTTAACTGTATATGATCCTGAAGATAAACCTGAAGCAACTATGAAGGATGTAGTAAAGGTAAAGAACTATAAGGGTATTTCAACTGTAGCTACAAAGAAGATAAAGGTCTGGGACCCAGAGGATAAGGCTAAGAATACTATTAGACAAAATGTAAAGGTTGAAGATTACCAAGGTGGTATTAATAGTAATCAATATGGTGGTGCCTATAAGGTAACTATAGTAGATCCGAAATATACTAGCAGACAGGAAACCTTAGTAGAAAACTACACGGGTACGGCTGGCCACACAGTTACTGCTAATCAAGAATATTGTGCTGCCTATGCCGCCGAGACCAATGGTCTCAAGGAGGAGATAGCTAAGGGTAGAGCACCTACACAAAATTCTGTAAAATTGGCGGTAGGTGGCGATATGCAGAATGTCGATATTAAGAGATTAGATAGTGACAGAAAGAACCCTAGAGATTTCGAGCAGGATATGCCTAATTGCGATGTTCCTTATCAGTTACCTCCTACAGCTAATCCGGCTAGTATAACCAAGGAGAAGAATACAGTATTTAATAACTACACAGAGCGTATTCAACCTGAAATACTAGATGCCTATAGAAACAATCCTTATACCCAGAGTCTACACAGCTATGTATTTCCTTAGAATGTTAAGAATACAATAAAAACAATAAAGTATTAGAATTTATAAAATTGAAATAAATTCTGTATTTTTTATATAAGCAACCATGTCGTTCATTATTCGCCCCAACGAGACAGAGGATTACCTCGAGTTTGAAGTCCAGAATATTTCTATTTCTATGGCTAATGCCATTCGTCGAGTAGCATTAGCAGAGGTAGAAACCTATGCTGTCAGTGATGCCGATGTAAAACTTCTAGAAAATACTAGTCCGCTTCATAATGAATACATTTCCCATCGCATTTCTCTACTTCCACTAAATCAATCTGTCAGTAATCTAGACAATTATCGTTTTTACATCTCTAAAAAACATACAAAGGATGTAGCAATTGAAAATGACCAAAATTCTATCATGGAAATCACTACAGATGATGTACAGGTATATGATACTAAAAGTGATAGTTGGGTAAATACCAAGGATATATTCACGGATACTCTACTGATTACTAAACTAAATGTAAAACAAAAACTATTGGGTTATTTTTCGGCAAGTAAGGGAAAAGCCCTAGAACATTCTCGCTGGCAAGCCGTAAGTACAATTTGCTATCGCTATAAGGTAAAAAAAGATCTAGAGGGTATCGAGTACGATAAAGTAACACTAGGAGAGGAACGTGATTGGATACAGAAAAAAAATGGCGACCCCTCTGGTTTCCTCTTTTACCTAGAAACTTGTGGTGTCATGCCACCTCGTGAGGTAATCAATAAATCCCTAGTTATAGTTAAAAACAAACTAGCCACCTTTAAGGAATACATCAAGACAAATGTTGCCAAGCTTGGATGGACTAGTTCTAATATGTTAGACTTCGAGTATGAGGGCGAGATGCATACCCTAGGTAATTTGATTGCTACAATGGGTTTAGAAATGCTAGGTGAGAATGATTATATTGGATATCGCATTATTCATCCTATGATGAACAAGTTTATCCTACGTATGAAACTAGACGATGTAAATAGTAAGGAGGAACACGTACAACGGCTATACAAGATTTGTGATACTATCGAGAAACAAGTAGATGACTTAATCGGTTCATGGACTTCGCTATAGGGTTCCACGGTATTTACAATTTAAACGCATTTAGAATATAAGTTCTATTTAAATTATTTTTCTTTGATACAAAAAAAAATCTTTCATTATAATATAAAAAGGATGAGCCAATTATTCAACAACAAATACTACAACCAATTATTTGGTGGCAAGAAGGAAGAACAACAAGAAAAGAAGCGCCAACAAAAGAGCCAACAAAAGAGCCAACAAAAGAAGCAACGCCAACAAAAGAAGGAACAAGATGATGATAGTTCGATGTCGACGGAAGATACCCGCCAACGCCTCGAACGCATCTTTGGTGGTGCCAAGGGCAAGAAGGGCTCTGCTAAGCCCAAGGTTGCCGCTGCTCGCAAGTCGGACGCCCAAGTCCTCGCCGAAGGCAAGGTCAAGGATGCCGGCAAGAAGGACGGCAAGCAAGTCTTCGAATTCAAGAACGGTGCTCTCGCTGTTCGTGATGCCAAGGGTCGCTTTGTCATTGTCAAGGGTGTCTCGAAGGACAAGATGAAGTCGCTCCGTGCTCGCCGCACGGGCCCCAAGGCTCAACGCATCTCGACTGGCCAAGCCAAGAAGGCCTTCTCGGCTTACTGGAACCGCAAGATGCGCGATGCTGCCTCGCACAACAGCAAGCACGGCCTCAAGGGCCGCAAGTCGCACAAGGCCGCCGTTAAGCGCTCGAAGTCGTACCACATGAAGTACGCCCACAAGAACCCGGCTCGCCACCTCTCGGCCACTTCGGACAAGGGTTACCTCTACCTCCGCAAGGAACGTGTCATCCGTGATGCCTCGGGTATGCCCTCGCGCAACAAGAAGGGTAGTGTCCGTGTTCGTCGTGCTGGCCCGGCCATCTACGACTTCATTGGTGTTGCCCCCGAAGTCCTCAACATGAGCAAGCGCAAGGGTAGCAGAGCCGCTATCATGCACGCCCGCAAGTCCCTCTCGAAGAAGGGCCGCAAGTCGGCTCGCAAGTCGGCTCGCAAGTCGACTGGCTCTAGAAAGGCCGCCATGAAGGCCGCCCGTAAGGAATTACACCCGTCGCCTGCCAAGCGTGTTGCCAAGTCGGCCCGCAAGTCGTCGTCGAAGAAGGCCCGCAAGACCCGCTCGAACGCCGGCAAGCCCCGCGGCTCGCGCAAGGCTGCCTCGAAGAAGGCTCGCAAGTCTTCGTCGAAGAAGGCCCGCAAGACCCGCTCGAACGCCGGCAAGCCCCGCGGTCCCCGCAAATCGGCTCGCAAATCTTCGGCTCGCAAGTCGTCGTCGAAGAAGGTCCGCAAGACCCGCTCGAACGCTGGCAAGCCCCGTGGCTCGCGCAAGGGCAAGGCCTCGGCCACCGTTGTTGAAATGTAAATATTCAACAAATAGTAAAATACAAAGTAAATAATAATAATATATATTTAACTAAATTAGTTAATTAAATATATACTTTTAGCACTATAAGGTACTGTAAACTTGACAATCTACAACTCTTTTTCATCATCGTCACTTTCTCCATTATCCAAATCGGTTTCGCGTGGTTTAAACGCGTAACCAGGCCATCCCGATACCTTACCCGTACTATATTTATTTTTAAGATTCTTTTCTAAATATGCTTTAATCTCTTTTTGTGTTGGTGCGGACGACGAAGAACCAGTTTCCCTACACCATTGTCGAAAATCATTGGTTACTTCACTAATCTTAATAAAACTTTTCATATTAGGAACCTTAATAATACGATCATTCATATATTGATAGAGCTGGTCATTATCCTTACGATAGGTACTGGTACTGTTCATAATTTCCATAGGAATTTTGAGACCATCGCGAACAAACATGGGATAATAGTGGTTGAATAGATAGCTTAGGAATGCTTCGCGGCACTCATACAACTTTTCGCCCACATGATCATCTCGTTTGAATATATACGGCATTCCTTCGTATTCAGGGTCACTTGGGTCTTCTACGAACTTTGACACGAAATCTACCTTAAGAACACGACGCCAAGTACCACCATCATCACTAGTAACCTTAGGCATATTGTTACAAACTAAAAACCAATGGGCTTGTGGCTTAAACTCTTCAATATCTTCAAACAGACGCCGAGTAGTAATCTTATTACCACCAGTCAACTCCTTCATCTTTGCTACATTCAATGAACTACCCTCTTCTGTCTCCTCGGCACTAACCAAACGTACGCCACGAATACGAGCAATTTCTGGAGAAGCGGCACTAGATGACCCACTACGCTGTGTAAAGATAGTAGTACTAACAGAACAAGCATATTCACCAAATACACTTTGTAGAAACTCCAAGAGAATAGTTTTACCGTTACCACCAGTACCAGTAAGAATAGGAAACCTTTCATCATCCTTACCAGTCAAACAGGTAGCAAAACGCAACAACAAATATTTACGCACGTCTTCATTAGGTAAGATTTGTTGGAAGAACTTTTCGACCGTATTAATCTTTTCACGAAAATCCGGATCACCCATATCAGTGTCAATGTAGTTAACATCACACTTCTTACTAATATAGTCATCTGGACGGCCTTCGCGAAACTTAATGTTCTTTTTATCAGTTAGATCAAGCACACCATTCTGTACACCCATAAGAAACTGGTTACTATCTAGCTTATCATAAAACTTGGTGTCTTCACTAAACTTGATAGAACACTGATTCATAACATGGGTCTTGAAGCCATCATCCCTAAGACCATTAGCAACCTTAGTTGCCGATTTTACTTTTTCTTGAAGTGCCTTGATAATATTCTCATTTCCGCTCTCAGAATTGTCATCTGGAGCGGCATTCAACTCCATAATCTTTTGATTGTACTCATTGACACAACGAAGATACTCATTTGCTACTTCTGTAGATAGAATCATATTAAGAGCTAAACCATGATTACTAACTTCCCAGTGATTACCATTAAACCGATACCACTTCTTTGTCTTGGGATTGACACACACAAACTGATGCTTATACATATCATTTACTAGTTCAGCAATACCCCAATGTGTTGGGTTTTTAATAGTCTGCTCAATCTTAAAACGAATCGAGTTACGACGAATCTTCTCATACTCTAGTGGATTGTCTAACTTAGCCCAATAATTAAGACTAGCAATACCAAGTGTCATCTTATTAAATTTACTCCACTCGGATTGACATTCACCCTCTTTGAACTTAGGTGATGATTTGCTAAAATCAATCCATAAGGACAGAAGGCGAGTGTCAATATTGTATAGACAGAACCCAACTTCTTTCCAATGACTGTAATCATCTCGGCGATGATCCGATAGAATACCAACTAGGCTCTTAATATGTTCATAATTTTCAGGAACAGAAGCACTGCCAGACATCTGCTTATCTAGAGCAATCTTCTTCTGCTGAGTAAGCTGACTAGTCTTTAGTTTAATAGGTGCGCGTTGACGAATCTCCTGCTCTAGTTCCTTACTACGATATGTCTCCTTGGTGATTTCCTTACGGATACCTAGGGTCTTTACTAGATCTAGCATGTTCCAACGGCTAACATCTACTTCATCACCATTACTATCAATCTCCATAGTAAGTAGGTATGGCTCTAGGTTGGACTTGCGGCTACCATAAATAAACCAGTTTCCTGTTTCTACTACACTCTTATCTACTACATCTTGGACAGGATTCAATGTACCTACATTGCTAATGAGGTCGTTTGCTACAATTTCGTCAATAATTATAGTACGCAGCACGTGCTGAAAATTGTATGGTAGACCAATGTTGAAAAATAGATGAAAACCATCACGAATCTTGTCTTCATCGTCTAGTTTATATGGCTTTGTACGTTCGGTGACATAACAAGTAAGACTCTCGGGGGAGCAATCAAAATACTTGTTAATAACAGATTGATATTTACGAGCGATAGATTTAATATTTTGCCTGTTATACATACGTACAAGACCATTGTCTCCTGGGTAGCGGAAATCAAAATCAACCTTGACTACACCATAGTCTAATTCACGATTTGGTGTCTCTAGATACGTTAATTTCTTACCTTCTTTAAACGCTTTAACATAGTGGTTATAGAATGTAGTCATGTTGTCCTGTGTTACATTATAGGAACCGCCAGTTATACTAGTGATAGTGGGTTTCTCTACAGGCTTTCCACTATCATCACCAGCAGTAGTCTTGAAGATGCGAAATTTGTCCAGAAAATTTCCAAGTTCCGTCATTTTATGTTCTTAGGAGAAGTTTTTTTTAAGTTAATTGAAATTTTAAACGCCCATCAATTTTTGAGTGCGTTTAGAAAAATTCCTTTCTAAATATACTCTAAGTCTATATGGATATTTCTACCGACAGTCTATCGATTGAAATAGATACTTCTATGATGGTAATGGTTAAAATGTGTTTTATTTATAGTGCTATTATGGATGGCTGGAAAGTTGAAAAGTTGAATAATAATAAATTATGTTTTAGTAAAAAGAATATAAAAAAACAGTTCAAGCTAGATTCATTTCTAAAAAAGCATAGTATGTTTACTTTTAGGCACTAGTTATGTGCTAGAGACCATTTATACCGGTTAAAACTAACAATACGAAGATTCTTGCGTTGTTCGCTAGCCCATTTCTTTGCCTCTTTTTCTTTTTTATTTAGCTTACATTGTTTAATACGATTTTCTAGTTTATCCATCTTTTTCGATTTTAGTAAATCTTCATCTAGTAATAAATCTTTTTTAGATTTACGGGGTTTTATTCCGTAGCAATTGACACTATATTTTTTAGATGGGTCTATGTTACTAATCTTATTAATACCTGCAGTAGGACCACAATATCCTTTATGAACTTTTTCTACCTGTTCCCAGTATTTCTCCTGTACTGGATAGGCAATTTTTTTTCCTTCTAACCAGCCCCAATTACACCAATTAGCACCATTATTAAAGGCCTTATCTAGATCTGCTTCGTCTGCTAGGCGACCATTATAAAGTTTACAAATGTTCTTTGCTTCATCATAGGTGTATTTATTATAGATAAGGAATACCTCTTTTTTGTCAGTATATTTAGTCTTTTTAACAGGCTTAGAAAGGTGTACAATTTTATTGTCCTCGTCTATACATTCATCACTATCATCGACATCTTCAAATCGTTCTTTAGTTTTTCTAGAACAATAAAGTATAATTAAAATAAGGAGCAAATACAATATATATATGATCATCTAATATATATTTGTATTATTTTTTTGAGGAACTAATAGGTTATTCTAGTTATAGTTTTTTCCAAGAATGACCACCACGTTTTCCTACCACACAAATATGTTCTATTCCATTTTCATCAGTAACTCTTTCACCATTATTATAATCTTTAGCATCAGGTAAAAGACTCTTCTTTTTGTAAGCCTTCTTAACCTTATCCGACTTTTCTATGACTATTTGTTCAGCTTGTTGGTCTTCAACATCATCATCCTTTAGTTCAGATAGTGATATATTATCTACTTCTTTTTCTAGATTAGCTGTCATTTCTTCTAACTCTAGTTCTTTTTGTGATTTAGTAGAATGGTTCGATTTATTAGAGTGATTAGATCTAATAGAATCCCTAGAGGCATTTTGGTTTTCTTCTAAGGCTACTAGTTGCTCTTTTACACTAATAGAACCTCTAGATTCTAAGGAAGGTTCGTCTTGAACGAGTTGAATTACTTTAGGAGGAGGCGAGGGCGTAATTAATCTGTTTTCGATAGGCTTAAATACGATAGGTATTTTGACACCACCACTAATAGAATTATTATTACGTTCTAGTTCAGTTTCTAAGCGCTTTACTTTATCATTAAGAAGGCCTAGTTCTTGCTTAAGATTAGCTATGGTGTGATTTTGGCGTATCCAATGTTGATATAAATATTTACAGGCAATAATTATAGCAGCTGATACAGAGCAGTAAATAATGTACTTATACATATTCTAACGTCAAAAAACAAAATAATTAGATTTTGAGAACGCACTGGTTAGTAAATATATTAGGCGAATTATTTTTAATACAGAATAGAAAAAAATAATATGATATATTAGAAATGAGTACTAATACATGGAATGGTGTTTCTAGTAAAAAATGCGAAGCATATTGTGACATGAATGCTGGTTATTACCCAGTACAAAACTATTTAACCGAATGTGGTGCCAAATCTGCTCGCGATCTTTCCTACAAGAATCCAACAATTATTACAAAGGATGGTTATGGTTGGGTTTCACTAAATGGTTGCCTAGTTGATAAAGATAGTAAGGTAAGAAATACTGTTGATAGATTAACACATGGTAAAGGTAGACATCATCTAGAAGACAGATATAACAACACTGGCTACAAAGGTCGTGGTCCGCTTATTGTAGACACTGAAACAATGCTTAAAATAGCTAACTTTAACTCTGGTGTAAAGATTAATTGTGGTGTACAAAGAGAAATGTCGGAATACAGATTTAATTATTTACCGCCTGAAAATAATCCTCAATGTATTCAACACATCATACCTCCTAAAATAAATAAGGGTGGCTGGGTTCGTGGTGGTATGGATACCAGAATGGAATTACGCAGAGTAGCTCATGCTTGCTATTACAAACAGTAATTTTAACACTTTTAAAATTACAGCCTCTCGTATACCGTATAGTGCCAAAGTTAAGACGCACCCTCAATGGGTGCGTCTTCAAACTTTTGGACACTATGGAACCCGCCTCCTCGCAAGAGGAGGAGGCTAAGGGTCGCTCGCAGAGCGAGACTTACCCGCGTTAGATTCCGTGTGATTTATCACACGGAAGTCCATAACTAATAAATCTAATATCCTGAAGGATATTAGATTTATTAGTATATGGTGCCAAAATTAGCCACCCTAGGGGGTGGCTTACATTTGGCACTCCACGGTAGGCAGAAATAATACAATGTGATTTAAATAAATATAGACTATAACATCTATATATATTTATTTAATATGAGTGCTACATTTAAAGTAAAAAATAAAAAAATAGAGAGAAGAAAGGGTCAAATTCTAGAGACACTAGATTCTAAACACAAAGAAATGATTAAGGATATTGAATCTATTAATGATAAATTACCAGAATTAAATAGATTATTAAAACAAAGCAGGGATAGACTAGATGAACTAATAGAAAGTATTAAGAATACTATAGTAGATATAAATAATATAGATATACTAGACGATGATATTTATAAAGAAAAATATAGAATAGAGGAAAATATTGAATATTTACAAGGTGAAATAAATAAAATAGAAAACAATGACCATCTAAATGACTATTTTATAAAAACCGGTCACTTACTATATGATTATTATGATGGTAGTAATACTTTAGAAAAAGAGTACCAATCTGCTAAAGATTTAGAGTCAGAAATTAGTTCTAGTGAAGAAGATTATGATACTGAAGATAGTGCTAGTTCTGAAAATGTAAAAAGATCTACACTAGAGAATGCTATTAAAAAGACAAAAATAACAGACTTTATTGAAAAAGAAAAGGGTTTCGAAAAGGCCGAGTTGTATGACAAGTATATCAAACTAATAAACAATCAAACATTTATTCAAAAAGATATCTTTATGAAAAAGAGTCAAGTTGGTCAAAGTGCTATCTGTCCAAAGTGTAATATCGGTTTAACCCTAGTACATTCAGAAGGCCTACAGGTATGTAATCAATGTGGTGTAACAGAATATATATTGATAGATAGTGAAAAGCCTAGTTTTAGAGAACCTCCACCAGAGGTTAGTTATTTTGCCTACAAACGTATTAATCATTTTAATGAGTGGCTAAGTCAGTTCCAAGCCAAAGAGTCTACTGAAATCCCACCTGAAATATACCAATCAATTCTTCTAGAGATGAAAAAAGAGAGAATTACAGACTTAAATAAAATAAACCATACTAAGATTCGCGAGTATTTGAAAAAGTTAAAATTAAACAAATACTATGAACATATACCTCATATTCTAAATAAACTAAACAAAAAGGTGCCACTAATAAGCAAAGAGGTCGAAGAGAAACTTAGACATATGTTCAAGGAAATACAGGCACCTTTCATGAAAATATGTCCTCCGAATCGCAAAAACTTTTTAAGCTATAGTTATGTTCTACACAAATTTGTAGAACTGTTAGGACTAGACCATCTAAAGGAAGGATTTCCTCTACTAAAAAGCCGCGAAAAACTCCACCAACAAGACCAGATGTGGAAAGAAATATGTAAGGAACTAAATTGGATGTTTATAAAATCCATCTAAGGATGGATTTATATAAACAGCTGGGTGTTTTCAAACACCCAGGCTTGTTTATTAAGTCTATTTAGACTTAATGAACAGTTACCCCAATCTCTGATTGTGGTAAGCTTGTTTATAAAATCCATCTAGGGATGGATTTATAATATACTAAATAAAAAAGAAATATTAATATACAATAAATGCTAACTACAAAGCAACAACGTATATTATTATTTCTTATTGGTTGTATCGGTACTCGTGCTCTTTTTGTACTTATTGCCAAGAACTCTAGACCACATCTATTACCCTATTTAGGTTATTTAGCCCTATTACCGGCTATTGGTTTCTTCTACATCTATCTAACTGGTTCTAGAAAAACTGGCCAAGAAGTATTTGGTGAACGTATCTGGTGGAACAACCTAAGACCTATTCACGGTGTATTATACGCTCTATTTGCCTACAATGCTATTACTGGTAATACTAATGCTTGGAAATACCTATTAGTAGATGTACTATTAGGCCTATTAAGTTTCACATGGTTTCACTGGAACCACTAGATTAGTAATAAATTCATCTATAATAAACTCGATAGTATCACTATTAACAGGGTCATTGTTAATTCGAAAATGAAACTCTAGATGCTCCAAACCTTCTTCGGATTGGTGAATCGTTTCAGTATTTTCATAAGTTTTATTGTCAAGTTCTTGGAGTATCTTTTCAAAATTTCTATACGCTGATTCTATAATAACTAGTATTCCACTATTACTTTTTATATATTCATATTCATTTTCAAACCTTACATCTTCTACTACAAATATAGGTACTATCCTCCTAGTAATGTGTTTATTAACTATATCTAAGTTACTTAATTGTACCTTTATCCACATGTCTATAGCACGTATCCACATGTCTTTTCTATATTTATCTCTACCATTATCGGTGGCATATTGTTGTAGAGAGGTTCTAGAATAGTTTGATTTTTCTATAAAAAGATTATTATAGTTTAGTGAACTACTAGTATCTCTAGAATATAACTCTACCTTTACTTGTGTACCAAAAGAAAAAAAGTAAGGTACATATTGTACACGTTTATCTGAAAAACTTTCTATTAGTTTTGGAACTAAATAGTTTTCGGTGATGTAGTTTTTACCCACACCTAACTTTCCCGAAACCCCTAGTAAAATCATTATATTTAATTAAACAATTAAAATATTGTTTAATTAGATTTTAGTCTTTATCTATGTTCTCTTATATGTCGGTAATTCCAGTGCCTTGCCATGAACCCTAGTATAAAACTCATCTATGCGTTTACCCTTGTCTCTTAGCTTATTTACACGCAACTGTTCTGCTTCCATTTCTAGTTGTTCCTTAACCTTTAGAAACTCTAGTTCGTCATTGTCCAACACCACAGGGGCATCTCGAGCTGCTTTTAATTGTCCTATGCTAGTATATTGTTCTCTGGGTTTTATTTCTCCTGGGTGTAGAATATTTGCCTGTGAATAGGCCTTCTTTAGGTCTGTATACTTTCCGTCACTACCATAGTCCTGTACTGAATCACCTAGGGTATCGAAGCTACCGTTGTAACTAAAATTACTCTCGGGCTCAATAAACTTAGTTATTTGTTTGCCACTAGAATGTTTCTTGGCATATTGTTCAAAAGTACTATTAAAACCATCCTTAGTATAAGAAGCTATAGTTGGTTGTTGCTCACTATTATTCTCCTTTAGCCAATCAGCATAGCCATCATTACCTTCTTCTTCATCTACGTATCTAGTTTTTTCAAACATATCATTAAACCGCCTATTGTCAAATCTTTGCCCACTAGCTGGTTCAAAGTTATAGTTAACACGATTAACGTGTTCATCTACCTGTTTGCGCTCTTCTGTTTTACTCTCTATTGTTTGAGTAGTTAAACCAGTTATTTTAGCCTCTTCCTCCTTAATACTAAGGAGAAGAGCATAGGCCTTTTGAAGTGCTCTATATTCACTGGTACTATCATATCCCGACTTATCGGGGTGATATTTAATAACTAGTAGTTTATAAACAGTTTTAATATCATCTGTGGTACAATCTGGTTCTAGTCCAAAAATAGTATATGGGTCTAGTTGAACTTTAGCATTATTTAGTGTAAGCTGTACCTTTTGTGTCTGTTTGGGCATTGCGAAGTTTTTAGGTAATTGATTAGATTGCTTTTTAGCAGCTACGGTTGAACTAGTAGATGTTCTAGAAGAACTATTAGTATTATTAGTATTATTAGTATTACTAGTAGTAGGGTTGCTGGAAGATTTCTTACGGCGTTCCTTTTCTAATTGTTGTTTAATTTTTTCGTTTTGTTCTTCGAGTTGTCGTTGTTTACGCCGAATGTCATCTAGTTCTTCCCTAGAAACTTCTCCTGATACTTCATTACCCATAATTTAACTTATTTAAAAATACTAAGAGATTTAATTAAATGGTTTTCCTTATTATCATAATAGCGGATTGTAAACTTAGAAAAAAATGTAATTAATAATAAAAATGGATTCTACGTCTTTATTTAGATGGATTTCGGATAATTTATCAAATCCTTATTTCTCTGCGTTTTTAGCCGGTCTAACAACTTTGATATTTATGTATTTAGACGCAAAAATAACAAGAAAATTTATACATAGAAGAACTTATACTAAGAATGTTTTACTAGTTAGTATAGTTACAGGAACTATTGTATACATCCTAACAAATACTGCCCTCCACCCTAAAATAGCTAAAATGAGCGAAACTGCCAAGAAAGGCATGAGCGGTGGTGCCTCGGGCCTAGCTGATAAATTAAGTTACGATACGGCCGATATATTACTAGGTGAACCTAATTTTTAGATTTATAAATATTTATTAGTGTATGTTTAGTATGAGGGTGTTTAATTTATAAATTTAGAAAAATAATAATTAGTTGTAGAATAATTAATTATTAATTAATTGCGTTTTGGCAAAATTATTTTCTAAGCCTATAATATAAAAAGAAAATGGGTGGTGGTTTAATGCAATTAGTAGCTTATGGTGCTTAACATATAATGTCTTGGGCGCCAACAGTGGGCAGCTAGTAAGGTTCTAGATATACCTTATTAGATAAACCTGTGTAAATATCTAGGAAGATGAGAATAGTTTAATCACCCCCCAGTTAAACTTCATTTTCTATATAACCCGCTAGTACTGTTTAAAACAGTGCGAGAATGTCAAATTGCTGGGACACCCTAAAGCATCTATTACTAAACTAAAATGGTAACATTTTGGCGGCCAAGAGAAAAACTTGGGTATAGTGAAAATATAGATGATGAGAACTATTTTATAGTTCAAAATGGGCAATCAGCAGCCAAGTCCTAAAACTTTTTAGAAGTCGTTAGTTGATATAGATTTATCTATTTTTGACTTACAATTATTATAAGAGTCGTCAGTTGAAATAGATTTATCCTTTTTGACTTACACTTTTTTCTAAAAAGTGTGGATGCAGTTCATCGACTAAATGGCATTCGGGGTCTTTTAAGACTCATAAGATATAGTCAGGCAATATAGGAAACTATATTGGTTTAGCAAGATGTTTACCTTAAAAGCCAGTAGGGTAGAAAAACACTGGGAGGTACTGAAAAAATAAGGTATCTACAACCCCCTATGTGGAGTTCTATATGAACCCATTAGTGTTAATCAGGGAATTTAGTATTCTTAGGAGACTAAATAGAATAACCCTGGTGAGAAAATCAAATTGCTGGAAACCCCTAAAGCATCTACTACTAAACTATCATAGTGATATAGATAGTGGCCAAGAGTAAAAACTTGGGTATAGTAAAAATGTAGATGATGAAGCTCTTAGTGAGCCGAAATGGGCAATCAGCATCCAAGCTTCTTTAATCATAGTTAACAAATGGTTGAATTGAATTAAACCTAATCTTATTATACTTAAAAAATGGAAAATATTACTTGTATTAAATGCGGAATCGAGAAATCGAATGGAGGTTTTAGAACCTACTCTAATGGTAGGATTTCTAATACGTGTAAAGGCTGCTTAAATGAAATGGATAAGATACGAAAGAAAAACTTTAGAAAGAAACATTTAGAAACTGCTATATTTAAGTGTAGTCTATGTAATGTAGATAACACACTAAATAAGTTCTCTAAATTAAAGAAAAACTATAAGAAAAAGGTTTGTCTAGAGTGTTATCCGGCTTTTGTTAAAAGTGAAAAGAATAAATGGTGTGCTGAAGAAAGAAAATCCAATATGAACTATAGGATTAAGAAATCATTAGCGGCCCGTTTAAGAGCAGTACTACATAAAGAAACATCAACAATGTCCTATATTGGTTGTCCTATCCAATATTTAAGGGAATGGTTTGAAAGTGTTTTTACTCCAGAGATGAATTGGGATAACTATGGCGACTATTGGCATATAGACCATGTTATTCCAGTGAACTGTTTCGATTTAAATGATGAGACCGAAAAGAAGATTTGTTGGAATTGGACTAATCTAGCTCCGCTAGAAAGATCAACAAATTGTTCTAAAAAATGTACCATCGATAAAAGTCAAGTAGAAAGTATAAAAGAAAGGTTAATCTGTTTTAAAGAAGAAGGTTCAACGACTAAATGGTTTTCGGATGATTATATAGTGTTATTTAAACCATATGATTCTATTATAGAAAAATATGTGGCCAAGATAAAAACTATATAGTTGTCTTAAGATATAGTCTATCCCTTTCTGAAAAGAAAGGTACTTCGGATTGTACTGGTAATCCTCAAATAACTTTTGAATAAAGAGTTGAAAAGCAACACGCTCTAACTATGTGGATATGTTAGAAGTAAACCGGTTAGTTTTCCACATTACAGTTTCCACCCACTGTAATAAACAGTTGCTAGTACTATTATTAATCTAATAGTGCGACACTATCAAATTGCTGGAAACCCCTAAAGCATTTAATACTAAGCTAAGATGGAAACACCTTAGTGGCCAAGAGAAAAAACTTGGGTATAGTAAAAATTTAAATGATGCGCTCTCATGAGCAAAATGGGCAATCAGCAGCCAAGTTCTCAGTCTTTTTAGAATAGGTGTTTGTTATCATAGATTTATCTATTTTTGACTTACACTTGTTATAAAGGTGTTTGTTATTATAGATTTATCTTTTTTGACTTACACTTTTTTCTAAAAAGTGTGAATGCAGTTCAACGACTAGATGGTAGTGGGTCTTTATTAACAATGTGTCAAAACAGTTAATATAGGCTTAAGGTATAGTCTAGCCCCCATAGGAAACTATGGGGTACTAGCGTTTTCAAGGTCGTCTACAGACGCCACACTAACTTTGCCATGGAAGCTATTCAACAAACTTTCAACGGCACGGCCGACTTCGGCAAGCGCGTCAGCTGCACGATTTCGCGCAACGGTGATCTCATTCACCGCATCTACCTCCAAGTCGATATCCCCTCGGTATCGATCTCGGGTGCTTCGTTCCGCTGGATCGACTCGCTCGGTCACTTCCTCATCAACACGGTTGAACTCCAAATCGGTGGTCAACGTATTGACTTCCACTATGGTGACTGGCTCGAAATCTTCAACGAACTCACGCTCCCCCCGGGCCTCAAGGCTGGTTACCAACGCATGATTGGCAACACGCTTTCGCTCACGACGAACGAAGTCAACGAAGGTACGCCGTCGGCCCCCATCACGACGGGTGTTGCCTCGAACACGATCGAAAAGCCCCAAACGACGCTCTACGTTCCCCTCCAATTCTTCTTCTGCCGCAACCCGGGTCTCGCTCTCCCGCTCATTGCTCTCCAATACCACGAAGTCGTCATCAACATTGAATTCGCTCGCGCTGCTCAATGCTACATTGTCGGTGGTACGGACCAATCGCCGATCCCGTCGATGCTCAACCCCAACCTCCAAAACGCTTCGCTCTACGTCGACTACATCTACCTCGACACGGACGAACGTCGCCGTTTTGCCCAAGTATCGCACGAATACCTCATCGACCAACTCCAATTCACGGGTGAAGAAACGTTCACGGGCTCGACGTACAAGTCGCGCCTCAACTTCAACCACCCCGTCAAGGAACTCGTCTGGGTCGTCCAACGCCAAGACGTCGTTGACAACGGTGCCAACCAATGGTGTAACTACACGACGCAACGCGCCCTCAACGGCCCCGTTGTTGACTACAACGACACCGGCATCAACGTCTGGTCGAACACGCAATTCCCCACGGACACGTCGTACGTTGCTGGTCTCTCGAACGCTGGTCTCCTCTATGGCCGCGAATCGAACCCTACCAACCAATACAACGGCTTCACGGCTTACAACGCCCTTAACACGGAAAACCCGTCGCAAGGTAACCCCGCTGGTGCTTGGGGCGGTCAAACCGCTGCCCAGCTCGCTGCTGGCTGGCCCGTTCAACCCATTGTTGCCAACAACGCCCCTGGTGTTAGCAACAACCTCGGCCCGGCTTTTGCCAACGGTGCTCTCACGTACCCGCACGTCTATGGTGGCCCTGGTGCCGCCAACTGCGTCTGGGCCGCTAAGCTCCTCCTCAACGGTCACGACAGATTCTCCGAACGCAAGGGCACGTACTTCAACCTCGTTCAACCGTACCAACACCACACCAACATTCCGGACTCGCCTGGCATCAACGTTTACTCGTTTGCCCTCAAGCCGGAAGAACAACAACCGTCGGGCACGTGCAACATGTCGCGCATTGACAACGCCACGCTCCTCCTCACGGTTCACCCGGATATCGCCGCTACGGGCCTCAACAAGAAGCTCCGCGTATACGCCGTAAACTACAACGTTCTCAGAATTATGTCTGGGATGGGCGGCCTTAGTTTCAGCAATTAGATTTGCTGGCCCAGGGCAGAAAAGTATCACGCAAATAGTATTTGGGCACTACTATTTGATAACTCGTTTAGACTCCCAATTGTTTCATTACAATGTCAGTTACTAGTAAGTTTTGATCACTCAAACTTGCGACATTACAAAATTGTTCGGGAAACCCCTAAAACTATAGCTACCAAGGTAGTATTCGAAAGATACTACTGGCCAAGAAAAAGACTTGGGTATGGTAAAAATGTTATAGATGACTCTAGAAATAGACGAAATGGGCAATCCGCAGCCACGGCTCTAAGGCAGATACTAATCTGCTATGAGAAAGGTTCAACGACTAAATGGTAGTGGGTGTTTAGTAAGTAATTACTAAATGCTTAAGATATAGTCTACTCCCTAGGTTAAGTCCTAATAAATACACCGAAAGGTGGGGTATAAAGGTGCCTACTCCAACTAAACGCGAAGCGTTTATTGTATATATTTATGTATACAATACAAATATACACTCAACTAAATTTTTAAATAAATCATTTGTAAAAATTAATGATTTAATTAAAACTATTTATTCGCGCCTAATAAATTGACCGCGGGGATTTTTTATGGTATAAAAATGGCTTTCCGAGATACTCAATACGAATTGGTTTCCTACAGAGACAATCAATATTATGTTGGTTATATAGAAGATACTGAAACTTTATTTGTAATAGACGAAAGTGATAGGGGTAAAATAGAAAATAACTGTAGCTATTACAACTATGTCAAAATTGGACATAATTATCTACATCGGCATCTAATTGGTGAACCATTTACTGGAACAAATTATGTTGACCATATTAACCGGATTACTAGAGATAATCGCCGCAAAAATATTAGAATAACTACACAAACTACACAGAACCATAACCAATACAAGAAGGATAGAAAGGTAGAACTACCATTGGAATGTAATATTAGTCCAAATGATTTACCTACACATATCTGGTTAGCAAAAGGTGATGGAGAACATGGCGATAGATTTGTTATTGAAATTAAAGGTCTTTCAGACAAATTCGAAAAGGGTGAATATGTCTGGAAATCATCAAGCAGTTCTGTTTATTCACTCCGAGTAAAACTATTAATGACTATCTTGAAACTTATTGAAGTTCGAGAACAATATCCAGAAATTAAAAGTATAACTCGTATCAACAAAGGTGATGAACTAGAAAGAAAAAACAGTGTCGATGATTTTAATAATATCATAGGATTATCTAATTATCCTAGAGGTACGATTGAAACTAATTTAGTAACTTTCAAAACTGATATTGTAGATATTTTATTTACACCCGAAGAGAAATTAGAGGCACTAAAGGCACTAAATATACAAAGTTCTGGTAAAAAGAAAGAAAGTAAGCTTCCGCCAAATTGTGGTGTAGAATTCGAGGACATCCCACAATATTGCTACTATTGTCCAAAAAAGTATAAAAAGGATAATTGTAACAATCCGACAAATATTATCGAAAGAAGTGACAAATTTGTAATTGATAGACATCCGGCTTTAGTTAAAAGTGGAGTAAGACAGTGGTCTACAGATGGTTCTAAAAAGAAAACAACATTAGAAAAATATAAAGAATTGCTAGATAAACTAAAAGATATTAGCAGTTAGATATTATAAATACTCTAGAACTAAACTAGTACTAGATTATACCAAATTGAAAATTCTACTAATATATAAAAACACACATATCCACAAACAATGGAATCAGCACAACCGACTATCTTGAGCAACGAGACCTGCCAGCAGAGGAACGCCATCAGCTACATCAAGAGTGTGGCAAAAATGAACACGGATGATCTAACCGACATGCTCGATGGAATCAACTCGTCGGACCTCAGTCGCCACGCCACTACCATCAAGAACTGGAAAGCAAACGACGATTACAACACCTCGTGCGACGCGCTTATCGCGCTCAACAACAAGACCTACGCGCACCGCTACCACTACGATGAACACTACACTCGCCAACTGCTCCTCGACCTCCGAACCGCCTGTAAGCAACTAGTTGACTCTCTGTAATTATAAAAACAGTCTTAAAATAGAAATGTATATAGGTTTTATTTATTATACTTTGAGTACTATATGGTACTATATTTCTCTAATAAATTCATTTAACATATCTATAATAGTATCTAACTTTGTAACTTCTTCAATCTTCATTGCGAATCCTGTACAATATTCTTTAATACCTGATTTTTTACAATCATTACTAAAAATATCAATACAACTACTAATTTGATATGCTAAATATCTTGGTTTTTTCTTACCCAATTCACAACACGAAAAATCTGTAAACACAGGAGATAAACCATATGTATTTTCTACTAACCAGTCTCTTCCAAACGCATTGTATATAATTTGTTTATTACCCGTTTCATCTAAAAGTAAATTTCTCAACTTCCAATCACCATAAAAAAATCCATGTTTTTCAAAAAGCTCTAATGTAGCAAAAAGTGTTTGTAAAAATACACTTTTCCACTGTAAGTAATCTAGGTGCTCATAATTACTTAGTAAATCACCTTTTTCAATATATTCTTGAATAATTATAATAAAATCCTTTATTTCAGATTGTTTTTTAGGTTTACATAATTTTGTAGGTTCTTTTATATTAACTTTCCACCTAATCGGATTGTCTCGACAAGTAAATTCACAAATACCTTGTACAACATTTCTATGTGGATGTTCTTTAAAAAATCTTTGCAAAGATGCTTCTTTGAGTCCTTGATCTTTATCCAACATAACTTTAACAATAACTGGTCTTTTCAATAATTCACTCAATCCTACAAAAGCAATTCCTTGTGAAGTATCATCTAATGCTTGTATACTTTTATTTATTATCCATTCCGCATCTATTCTTTTCGCCACAAAAAGCATAAAATGTATCTATTTTTGTAATTCTACCACCAGTCATTCTGTCATGATGTGTAAATGGTACTGCTTTATACTTCTTCGATAAATATGTAAGCTTAATAACTTTCATATAAATTAATATCAGATTAATATTTATTTAATTCTAGTATAAATTCATTAATACTATCTATAGAATTATTTAGAATATTATGTTCTTTAATTTTATTTGAAAACTGGTTACAATATTTTTCAACGGTTATGTTTTTACATATTTTACCATACATTTCTACACATAAACTTATACTTTCTAACAAGTATTCCAGTTTTCTCTCATCAACCCCACTTTTTGATAAGTCAGTAAATATAGGAGATATTCCATGTGTATCCGCAACTACCCACTCTATACCAAAAGCTTTATAAACTACTATGGTATCAACAGTATCGTCTAAAACAATATTACTTAGCTTCCAATTATCGTAATTAAATCCATATTTATCAAATAACTCTAATACCGCAAATAATGTTTGTAAAAATATACTTTTCCATTGTGGATAATTCAACCTATCAATGTTACTAAAAAGGTCACCACCTTTAATATAGTCTTGTACAATTACAACATATGTATCAATATCACAATACCAGCAATGAACATGATTTATATTGGTGTTACCGTGGAGTGCCACCCCGAGAGGGGTGGCATCTAACTCGGATTCCGCAGTATCAATGTTCCAACTGATAGGACACTCGCCAGTTTTTAAACTAAACATACCTTTTACAATATTTCGATGTGGTGTTTGTTTAAAAAACTGTTGTATTCTAACTTCTGCTCTTCCGAAAGGATCATTTAACATAATTTTTACAATTGCTGGAATTAGTTTATTATCGTACCCTAAAACTAATTCAGCATCATTACCATAACAAGTAAGAAATGTATCTATTCTTGTCATTTGTCCACCAGTCATTTTAGTGTGATTTGTAAATGGTACTACTTTATACCTTTTCCGTAAATAGGTTAATGGGACAATACTCATTTTATATTATTTTATATTATATTAGCCTTAGATTTGTTAATTATGACACTCCACGGTATCATTCAAATCTGCTTTGATACTTTTCAATATCGTATAAATCTATGCCATCGTAATCATCATAATCTATTCTAGGAACTACATACTTTTCTATGAATTCCTTACTTAATTTATTATTCTTTACTAATTTCTTCAAATCTACTAAATCTATTATTAATGCTAGTTGGATTTCATCTAGGCATCCTTTTTGTACCAAAATATCAGCAGTAAACAATAAACTATTCCAGTTATATTTATCTGTATTCATAATCCTTTTAATAATATGTTATTAAAATGATTTTATATTATTAGTTCTGACCATTCATTACTATTTCTTTTAATTCATCTATAGAAGCACGCTTAGCTGCCCCACTATCAAATATAACAGTTACTAGTTCATCTAGTATTCCACTAAGGCTACTAGGAACCACTAATAAACCTATATTTGCCTTATCGGTATATCCCTGTATATGTATTGCCTTTTCTACACAATATTTGGCCATATTATCAACCGATATATCAGTCATTCTATAGTCATCATTCTTGGTCATTAATAAACTCATTAGGGCAATACTAGTAGTTAGAACGGCTATATTTGGTTCGGGATTACTAGAAGTATACATAGATTTAAGATACCAATAATGTAGGAAGAAAGTTACTGGTACAAAGGATAGGTTAAAATCTAGGGTATCCAGTAGTTCTAATTGAGATTCTACAACTTGTTCATTTTTAAATAATCCTCTCATAGTTTCTACTATTTTATCGAGGGTAATATAGCTTAATACATTAGCCCATAGATTATCCGAAGTTACTAATGATGAGGCACCAATTAATTGTAGTTTATTTAGTGGTAATTCAGGTTTCTTTGATAGGAATTGTAGAAAGTACTGTATATAGGTAAAAAAGGCATCCATATTGTCGACATTGAGAGTTTTAATAGTACTTATAGTCCAATTATGTATCAGTTCTAAATGTTGCTGCTTTATATTACTATGGCTAGATAAATCAACATATGTAGTAACTCTTGTATGTTTATAACTATTATACATATCTTCTAAATATTCTAGTTCATATACACCACCTAAATATTCTTCTATACTAGGCTTTCTAGTTATACTATTGATGTAACTAGTGAACATATTAACTACAGCTCCACCGACAGTATTACGAATATACTGGTGTTGTAATGCTTTTTTGCTACTAATTCTAGTTAGAGAGTTAGGGTCTAAACATCTAATTATGAAATCATAGCCGTCTCCGGTAAAGGCAGTAATTAGGTCGCTACGAATAGCGGCGAATTCGCTACTGGCAATATCAATGTAACCAAAACCATCCTTTAAAAATTGTACAAATGGTATTTGTACTATCATAGTGAATATCCATAAAAGTGTAGCACCTACACTAAACATATCACTCTTGTAACTATAGCGGTTACCTTCTTCATATATCAGGTCACTAATAGAATTAGGGGCTTTAAATAAAGCAGTGCCACCACTACCAACGGCCCTTTTAGGTAATGGAATACCAAGATATTCTGAGAGGCCAAAATCAGCTAATTTTATTAATAGTTTGTTATCGGGTAAAACTTTATACAACACATTAGCAGGTTTAATATCGTTGTGAGCATATCCGTGTGAGTTCATGTAGTATAGGCCAGATACCATTTGTTGTGCGATACTTCTCATGGTTTCTTCGGTTAACAATTCACTATCAATTGTACCACTAACCATTCCTCTTAATAGGTATTCTAGACTACCATCCATTAATTCTATAACAGTATTGATAGTTTTGTCCTCTCTATCAATGAAGGAACTAATATGTTTACCATCATTTCGGATTATGTAACTAGTAGATACAACATTGGGGTGATTGAAATTATGGGTATAGGCGATCTCTTTTAAATCGGTGGGATTAATTAAATTGTTGGAACTATATTTCATCTTTTTAATGGCCATTTCTTTACCGCCATTATTGTTATCGCGAACTTTCCAAACGCTGCCAAAAGCACCTTTTCCTAATTCTTGTACATATGTAATATCCATAATATACTATAGACTCTAATAATAACTAATATTTTAATATAATTTAATTAAGATATAGTTAATTGTAAAAATCTAACACTTTATTATTTTTTTAATTTCGTCGTATAGTTCTAGAGATTCCGCAGTAGTACAGAATTTAGTTATAGATCTCTCTAATGTACTTTCTAAATCACTATCTATACCTAATAGAGAAACATTAGAGTGTTTAGTATGACCTTCTTTAATTAATGCCTTTTTGACACAATATTTTGCTAAATCATCTAATTTTACATCTTGTAATTCATCGTTATTATTTGTTACTAGGAGAACTAACATGAACGCCGTACTAGTAGTTAATACATTAACATTTGGTACCGAATCTTCACTAGTATATACACTTTTAAGATACCAATAATTCAAAAAACACATGACGGGTGTAACTGTAATATTTCCATTAAATACACGTAATATATCTGTTTCCGTATCTATGATTTGTTTTTCGGTGAATTGTTTAGATGAAACCCACATGAAGGATTCCATTTCTATACCAGAATAGTTAAAATCAGATAATAATTTATGGCACAATCTAAATGTACACATAGCATTTAATTGTAGTGTATCTGTACCAACTTTTTTTCTATTTAACAAGTGGATAAAATTTAATTGTGTCTGTAAAAATGCTTCAAGTGTATTTAGTTTAAATGTTTTATTAACCGTATATAACCAATCATTTACACTCCTTATATGACTAGGAAACAAATCATCATTATATTCAAAATCTATATATAAATTTACCTTTCTATCCTTGTAACAATTATACATATCATCTAAAAATTCTAATTCATAAAGACCTTCGGTAACTTCAGCAACAGTTGGTTGTCCGTAACCCTTTATAACTGCTAATAAATCACCAAATGCTCCACCTCTTAGCGGTCTTAAATACGGGTGTTCTAGGGCCATTCTACTACTCATTCTTTCGCGGGATTTAAAAGCCATACACTTAACTAAGAAATCATAACCATCTTCGCCATACATAGCCTTTAATTTATCAGCCTGGTCTAAAAAGTTTTGTCTGCGAATATCAACAAATACGTCTTTTTCACTAACTCTAAAATTCGTCCACTGAATACTATGAACTCTCATACATGTCCAGAACATTGTTGCTCCTAGACTAAACATATCACTATTGTAATTATATTTATTTCCACTTACATAGTATGAACTATTTTTAGAGTTTGGTGCTTTTACGATAACAGTACAAAGAAAATTCTCTACTTTACTAGGAAAAGGAATACCTAGATATTGAGATAAACCAAAATCGCCTATTTTAAATGTATACACACCACCTTCTAATTTGTAAAGAATATTATCGGGTTTTAAATCATTGTGTGTATAGCCCATAGAATGCATATGGTATAACCCCTCTGTAACATCATGTACTAATTTACGTAATAGTTCGGGGGTTAATTCTTCATCTTTTAGAGAATTAATATCACCATTCATCATTTCTAGTGATAGTTCAATACGTTGTTTATCATCATTAATATAAACGGCATGACGGCTACCATCATTATATACTAATGGGTCTACAGGTATTATATTAGGGTGGACAAGGTTTTGTGTATTAATTAGTTCTTTAATAGTGGCATCGCGGATGTCATTATTTGTCGGGTCATTTTTCATAGCCTTTAAGGCTACCATATGGTCTCTATTGTTTTTATCAATCGTCTTGTAGACGTCACCATAAGCGCCGGCACCTAAATGTGCTTCTTTAACAATATTCATTATATTATATGTCAATAAAATAAATACTAATATAATAAATATAGACATACATATTTAACTTCCATATTAATTTCGAGAGAGTACCTTATAGTTCCAAAGTTAGCGAAGCTTAACTTTGGAAACTATGGAACCCGCCTCCTCTTTGAGGAGGAGGCTAAGGGTAACATCTTCCTCGTAAGAGGAAGATGGTTAAGGATTGCTTGCTAAAGCAAGAATTACGCTCGCAGAGCGAGACTTACCCGCCTTAGATGCCTTTGGCACTCCACGGTAATAATTGTTTAACATCAATATATAATTCAGTATTAGACAAGTCCTTCGCACATAATTGAACGATACATTCATCTAACATAGTAGTTAATGTTGTGGGTACGGAAAGTATGTCTAAATTGGCATTTCCTGTCGACTTCTCTAAGACTAAGGCCTTATTAACACAATATTTAGATAAATCATCTATTTTAACGTCTTTTAGTTCTTCTCTAGAATTACATGCCATTATAGCTAACATAGCGGCAATACTAGTATTTAATACATTAACATGTAGTGCTCTACCTCTACAACTCTTAATATACCAGTAATTTAAGAAGAAGGTAATAGGTGTAAATGGAACTTTTCCACCAAAAACATTTAGTATTTCTTTTTCTAGTTCTACAAGTTGTTCTTTAGTAATCATATTTTCAGATGCCTTTGTATAAGCATTTAGATCAATTAATGATGAGTTTTCAAATGTAGAATATAATTTATCACAAAGTCTAAGAAGAGTAATACAATATAGTTGTAAATCTCTATCAGTAATATGTGTATTATTTAATAGCTCTAATAAAATTAATTGATATTGTAGATATGTTTCTAGTGTTAACATACCAGATTTAATAAATCCTTCGAATATTTTAAATGTCCAGTCATTTCCACCAATAATCATACCTGGTGTTATTTTAGTAGAATCTACATACAAATTAATCCGTCTATCTTTATAGCAATTGTACATATCATCTATAAATTCGAATTCATAATTTCCACTAGTGATACTATCTATTGTTGGTTGTTTGTATAGTTGCTTCACCGTATTTAGAAGTATACCAAGGTGACCTCCTCTGAGAGGTCTTAAATAGGGGTGTTCAAGGGCCTTTTTGCTACTCATTCTTTCGCTAGATTTTACGGCCATACATTTAATTATGAAATCACATCCATCATCACCATACATCTCTTTTAATCTAGGAACTTGGTCTAAAAAGTTTTTCTTTTCTATGTTGACGAATTCATCATTACCAGAATCTCTAAATTCGTGCCATAAAACACTATGGCGTTTCATACATGTCCAAAACATAGTAGCGCCAAGACTAAACATATCCGTGTTGTAGTTATATTTATTATCCTCTACATAGTGAGAATTCTTTTTGGAGTTGGGTGCCTTTAAACTAGGTGTACTAAAGAAATGTTCAACTCCACTAGGAAACGGAATGCCTAAATATTGCGACATACCAAAATCACCTAATTTAAATATATAATTACCATTCTCTAATTTGTAGAAAATATTATCTGGTTTCAAATCATTGTGTGTATATCCCATAGAATGCATGTGATATAATCCTCTTGTAACCGTATATATCATTTTGCGCAATACGTCAACAGTTAATTGATCATCGGTCATTGAATATAAATCACCATCCATTAATTCTAAACATAGTTCAAGACGTTTCTTATCAACATAGACAGAGTGTTCACTACCATCATTATATACTATTGGGCTTACTGCTATAATATCAGGGTGGACGAGATGTTGTGTATTCATAATCTCTCTAAGGTTTGTATCGGGTATATCGAAAGTTTTTTTTTCATTCTTCATAACCTTTAGGGCTGATTTATGATTTCCATTATTTTTATCAACTATAATGTAAACATCTCCATAACTACCCTCACCTATATGTTCCTCTTTAACAATATTCATTATATTATATACAAATAAAATAAACACTAACATATAATATAAAAATGAATAGTTCTAATCAGTTCTAGGAGCTATAGCTTTAGTAGCACTAGAAGTTTTAGTAGATTTCTTAGCACTACTCTTTTTTTCTGAACTTAATATGGATTTTTGTGTAGAACTACTAGCCGGTTGTAATGTATTTTTGTGTTGTTCATCTTTATAGAAACCGCTAATATCCGATAAGTAATCCTCGGGTACATACATACTTAGGTTTTGTGCCGAATCATCCGGTGTTTTTAAATCGATAATTTCAAATCCTGTTAACACACCGCGTTGGTCGCAACCAAGTTGTGATTCGGCAAATAGTTGAATTGTATCATAGCCTTTTTGAAGTGCCGAGAAGGCTAATAGTGAATCGGCTTCGCTACCAATGCCATAATAACACATATCTTTTCTATCTTTAGCGGATCTAGTATAATTCTTGCCATTCTTCATCTTTTCTATCTGTGTATCTAGTGCCATTCTTAGTATTTGTTCATTGGGTAATTGCGGATTTTGTGTTTTAAGATATTTGGCTTCTCTAGATAGCCAACGTTTAAAGGACTTTCCGGAATATTGAAAAATGACATCATTGGGTACTTTTAGCATTTTTAGGGCCGCTACTTTATTAGGGGCTACAAGTGACTTACCTAAACGGAGAAATACACCAGAGCCTCTAGCAGGGTAATAATAGGTACCAGAGAAGAATTGCGAGGGGATGTAGAAATCGGTATTTAGATTGCCGGCATGGTATACTTCAACCCAACAATTTTTAGGAAATGTTTTGTGGTTTACATTTTGTTGTAACGTGATATTTTCCGGGACTCTATAGAATGGTTTAAATGCCGCACGAGTAGTTTTCTTACCACTAGGGGTAGTACCAATATCATACCATAGTTCTAGGTTTTCATACATCTGCTGTAATTGTTCTGTAGACATAGCCTCCCATATTTCTTTATTAGTACTAGGGTATATAGTAGCGAAGTAGCGTATGTATCTATCATGTTCTTCTTTGTTAGAACTAAAATATAAGCCACTCAAGGGTTCTATTTCATCTTTAGCTCTAAAAAGAATATTTGTGGGGTCGGTAATTTCCTTACGGGGTTCAGCACAGGATACTAAGACGCCAGAATCATTCCATTGTAACACACCTTTTTTTTCTCTACAATTTACGTCGTATCTTTTAGACATTTATTATAATATTAGAAATTTAATAGGATTTAAACAATTCTATGTTCAATAATTCTATACAGACTATAACATTTTAGTATATTTCTAAAGGATGGATATGTTAAAAAACCAAATAGTTACTATAAGTGCTATGCAAAGTGGCAAAGATGGTAGTAGTATTATGAATGCTATCTATGGCATTATTTTGCTATCATTTATTGAGCAAATATTTAAATATTTACCAGTAATTGGTGCTTTTTTTAAGAAGTATAGCGAGGAATATATTAAACGCCGCTATGGGTCAATAAATATAGTTAATACATTAGGTAATCTTAAAAAAGAGTTAACCGGTAGTATTATTTTAGAGAAGAGTTATTTAGATAAAGATAGTGGTCAAAATAGTGAATTTGTAGAGGCTATTCTAGAACACATATCCAAACTACCAAATATTAAATTCTTAAAATATCGCACAAGATTCTTTGTGTCGCATAAAGATGAATTTGAAATAGAAAATAATATTTGTGGTAGGTGTATAGACTATATACAAAGTATAGAAACCGGGGAATTAGAAAAGATAACAATTCAGGTCTATTCCTACACAATGGATATTGTACAATTGCGGGCATTTTTAAATAATATACATAAAAACTTTTTGATTTCTAAAAAGAACCAATTAGGGGACCAAACCTACTTTTTCGACCATATGATTTCGCAATCTACAATTCCTATATTACGGTTTGATATGACGCCATTTAATACAAACAAGTCCCTTAAGACAATTTATGGTAGCTACATGAGTAATATAGTAAAACGCATTAATTTCTTTATAAAAAATCGTGATTGGTATATTAAAAAGGGTATTCCGCACACATTAGGGTTGTTACTACATGGACCACCTGGTTGTGGTAAAACTAGTTTAATTAAGGCGATAGCAAATGATACACACCGGCATATTATTAATATACAATTGAATAAACAGGTGACGCAATCACAATTAAAGTCTTTATTTTTCAATGAGGAGATATTTGTTTTTAATAAGAAAACAGGTCAAAATGAGTTGTTCTTAATTCCACTAGAGCAGCGTATTTATGTCATGGAGGATGTAGATGCTATTTCGGACATTCTATATTCTAGAGATATTGTCAATAAACAAAAGGATATTGAAGATAAGGTACGGCAGGAAACTTATGAAGAAGCTAGACATGATGCTATTAAAAAGGGATATGCCCCACCACCTCCGCCACAAAATATTAAAGAAGAAAATAAGGAACAATTAACACTAGCCTTTATTTTGAATTTATTAGATGGTATTCTAGAAACACCTGGACGTATCATTATCCTTACTACAAATCATCCAGATAAGTTAGATAGTGCTTTGGTTAGACCGGGTCGCATAGATTTAGACATTCATTTCAATCGCTGCTCTAGAGAAACTATAGTTGAACTAGTGATTAAGTTCTATGAAAGTATTGATGAATCCTCTAAAGAATGGTGTGATTTCTTATCAGAACTTGGTAAATTGGATGAGTATATGCTAACACCGGCGGAGGTAAACAAAATCATTTTCAACTACTACAATGAACCAACACTAGCATTTTATGAAATTATTAGTGAAATACGGAAACATATGAACAAATGTGTAGAAGAGGAACGAAAAGATGATAAATTAGCTAAAAGAGAACATGATATTACAGATGTAGTTAAAACAGATACAGCGACCGAAACAATTAGAGAAGTACATAGTTTGGAAAAGTTATATTTAAGTACACGGGATTGTTTTAAACAATTATTTGGAAAGGAATATATCAAATTTTTGGAAGAGAAAATGTTGCTAGTTCAGGATACATTGTTAATTAGCAAGCAAGTTTTGGAGAATATATATATATGTAACCGAGATAGTGTACTTAATGGATTACTAGAATTAGAAGAACAGATTAAAAATAACCGTAAAAGTATATTAAAATCACCCGATGTATTATATGAGGTCCACGAAGATAAAAATGGTAAATTTATATATGTAGATTTAGAAACATTAAATACGATAAATAACAACACTATGAAGTTGGAATCACATACAAAAGATTCCGTTTCCTATGGCGAAGAACCACAAAATAATGAGCTTTATAATACAACAAATGTTGTTGGTTTTAGTGGCAATAGTAATTTTTTAGGATTTAATATGAATAATTTTGAGTGTATAGATGGTAGCAATAATTGTAGTGAGTCTAGTTCGTCACTAGATGATTTTTTCAGACCTATTCTATAAATTATTCTATAAATTATTCTATAAATTATTCTATAAATATAAGGTATAAGTAATGATATATTTATGGAATGTGGCAAAAGATGTTACAATTGGTTATTTAGAGGTTAAGTGTTGTAATAAAAGATGTGGCAGAACTTTTAAAATTTCTAGAAATTCAGAAGTATCTAAATCGCCAAATAATGTTAGTTGTAATATGGGCTGCGCGTTAGATTCTATAGGTAAGCTAAGGTAATAAGTATTAAAATGTATTATAGATAGTAAACTTGTTTAGTACCATCATATTTTTTAACAACGAAACGGATGGCCGAATCGTATTTGTATTCTATACAAGACATGTAATCGCCATTAGGATATTCTGTCAATAATACTTTTTTACATCTATTATCTAAAATATAATTGTACATGCTAATTATATTTTAGATAATAGATGTAAATATAAAGTTAATAATAGTAATAGTAATATTAATATTATGTCCCATTTAGTAATACCATCGTTAGTTTCATCTGTTTTAGAAGTGACTATAACACAGCCATTAGATGTTATTAAAACCTATAAGCAGGCTAATAAACTTAATCAGCTAGATTATAGATGGCGTAATCTGTACAAAGGATTTGTACCAAGAGCATTAGGAAATATACCATCTAGAACTGTTTTTCTGTTTAGTCAGGAATATTTTAAACAGTATACATCGGACAAATATAGGCCTATAGTTGTACCACTAATGTCAGGATTTTGTCAAACACTAGTAGATACACCAGTAGAAGTATTAAAAATAAATCAGATCTTTGGACAACAGAATAGGAACTATTATTCTGGATTTGTACCTCATTGTATTCGCAATATAATATTTGTTGGATTTGTATTTAATTTTAAGGAATATGGAAAGCGATATGATTCTATAACTATCTCATCGGCCTATGGAGCAGTGGGTGGTTTATTAGGATGTTATTTATCTCACCCATTTGATACTATAAAAACTATTAGACAATCTGGGGCTACTAATAATACACTAACAAGTATTAAGGACTACATGAGAGGTTCACATATTAGAGCAGGTATGGGATTTGTAAATATGTTTATAAGTCTAAGTATCTTCGAACTTTTACAGAGTTATTTCAAACAATAAAACATAAATAAATACAATAAAAATACAAAATTGATAATCATTTTTGTATTTTTAACACACAATACAACAGTCCAATAAATGGCTTCTAAACAACAAGTTGAACAGTTTGAGACCAGCAAACAAGAGTTTATTCAAAATGTTCGCCGGGACTATGAACAGTTTCTGACGGATAATGGTGTAGATCTAGAGAGTGAAATTCGTGGTAAAGTTCTACAGGAAATTAAGCAAAAGAAGGCTAAAAAGCTGGAGAAAAAGCAACAGGAGAAACAAGAGGAGTTTCGAGTGACTCGACTAGGAATTGTATCTGACATGTTGTGCGAACTAGAATACAAGTTTTCAGATAAGATTAATGAATTCTATGGTGACCTATTTGATGTAGAAATTATTAGCGAATGGTACTATAATGATTGTAATGTAACTATTGAATTCACATGGTCCGATAAGACTCTATGTATAACTAATTATGACGGTGAGCTAAAGATTAGTGGTGGTAAAAAGGACCTACGAAAGTTTATCAAAAGTAACACAGAGTTGATTCGAGATTTTATTGATGTGTCAGATGAGTATTATTATCTAAATGATGAATATTATACTTCATCTTCAAAAAATTCTGAATAAGTACGATGTCTCTTATAATTAGTATTATCCTTTTCAATTGTGAGTACTGATACTACTAAAATAACACCAACACTGACTGCTAACATACACGCTAAGGCAATGTACAAATACATTATTTACTTTGTTTTAGTAAATTATAATTAAACCGTTTCCGAGATTTCTAATCATCTTCAAACATACACTTTTCTTTTTTGCTATTAGCACTATTAATTTTATTAATAGTTATTTTCTTTGTATCTTTTGATGTACTTTCTCTTCTGTTATTACTATTCGAACTAATAGAACCACTAGAACTAATAGATGTTTTTTTAGTACTATCCATTTTATTAATAGTTATTTTAGAGGTTGAATGGTTGGATTCCATTGGTTCTTGTAAATCTTTCTTTTTAGGAGAACCTATTTGTAATCCAGAATTGCTTATAATAGACAAATCAACATTCCATTTAATTTCACTTCTACCCTTCCAAGTATCAAATGCTTCATAAATATGTTGTTTAGCATCTTCTCTATCCAGTCCATTGATATCCATTAAGTGTTCTAAAGCTACACCTTTATCCAATAGTCTAGTAGTACTATAACATGGCTTACATAAAGCAATTAGTCGTTCTAATCGCTGAGCCTGTGTACTAAAATTAAAACTAAACATTTCACATATTTCTAAATACTTTCTTTCACTGGAAATACATTCTTCTCCACAAATCTCGCACCTATAGGCAACTCTTTTAACTAATAGATTTCTTAGCCTGCTAAAATCACTGTCATTTAGTAGTCGTCTAAGAGATATATTAGAACCTTTAGGAAGTATATCTACATATAATTCATTGCCCCCAAATCTTCTATTTTCACCAATTAGTACTAATGGCTTTGGAGACTCTTTAATATTTGTATTGTCTCTACTATTATTACTAGTATTACTACTAGTTTTTTTAGTAACTCTAGTAGTTTTTGATTGTTTGGTAGAATACTTTTCTATTAATTTTTTAAAACTTTCATCAGGGGCATACCATAATTTTTTCTCAGGGTCCCATTTAGCACCCATAGATTTAGCATCATCTTTTTCTTCAAATGATATATGTAAATAAATCATGTTACTACTGAGTTAATCTCAATCAATAAGTTTTAAATGAATTGAACAAATTTAATTATATAAGAAACATAATTAGATATGTGTGACCATAAGTTGAACAAAGAAGAACTAGACAATGCTATTAGATACCTATATGATTTAGAATATGAATATAGACAAAGCCATAATTTTTGGACAGAAGATATTAGTTACACTTGTAATGAATGTAGTGATAAGTGGCTACAGTTAGGAGAACTATTATGTTGTCCTAATTGTAAAAAACATGTTTGTCTAGATTGTTATTATAAAAATAAATAGAACGTATTTATATTATTTCTAAGGTAGACCTTTTAATATGCCATTGTTTAGGTCTTTGGTTTTGTTTAATTGTGCCTCAATGACGTATCGGTTATTGACATTACCAATAGTAGCTTCTACTAGAGCCTCTAGTTGTTCTTCGCGACTACGAGGCTTATTTATATCAGAATAGTACCAATTGTTCTTCTTGGCGTCGTACATGTAAAAAGGTTTAAAACGCTTGGCATTTTTAGCTACAAACTCTATAGCATATATTATATAATCTACAACATATTTTGGCATAGAGTAGTGAAATGTAATACGGCACCACCCATAGTAACTAGGAACACCTTGATTGTCAAGTATAGATTTATAGACATCGGATTTCTTTTCATCCGATATTTTAAGAATTTTTTGAGCATACATACTACAACAACTAATACCACCACGTGATTGAATACCAAATAGATCACTAAGAAGAGTTACAATTAAGTTGTAGTGGATACCCCTAACGCGAAAGGAGAAGATGGGTATCCGCTCGGAATTGTCTAGAGGATTAATAATTTCTATTAGGTCCTTTAGACCAACGAGTTTCCCTTGTACGTATCTAAGGAGCCATAATTCTCTTTTGGAGATATAACTTTGGTATTTATCTTTTATCTCGAAACATAATCCAGCCCTAATAGAACCAATGATATTAGGTGTACCACCATTTTCTCTAGTTTCAATATCATCGCTATATTTCTGCATCTCGTCGGTTACGAAACGTACCGTACCACCACCCGGGCAAAAAGGAATATCATTGCGGCAACAGGACTCTCTGACTACAAGAATACCAGGAGCACTAGGACCACCTAAAAACTTGTGTGTAGAAAGAACTATGATATCAATGTAGTTACCATTAGATTCATCGCGATGCATATTAATAGGTACATAGGGACCACCAGTAGCATAATCGAACATAACTAGTGCTCCATATCTATGTCCTAGTGTACAAATATCCTCTATGGGTTGTATTACACCGGTTATATTGGAAACGGCTATAAAACTAATTAGTTTAAGTTTTCTATCGGCGAATTTCTTAAGGTATTTCTTTAGTTTAGAAAGGTTTATAAGGCCTGTTTCAACATCAATAGGAATAATGACTAGATCAATTGGTAAATGCCGCCAAGGTAAATCGTTACTATGATGTTCGGCTTCACTAATGAAAACTACAGGATTAGCTTCGCTCTTTTGTTTTAGGTTTAACATATGGATAATGTGTTGAATAGCGCCAGTACAACCATTGCCAGTAAATAGTATCTTGTCATTTTTGTTGGCATTTATAGATTTAGAAATCTTTTGTTTCGATTTATTTATAAAAAGGTTCATCATTTGTCCAGCAAAGGCATTACTATGGGTGTTGTTGTAATAGGGTACAACATTGGTTTGTATAAAGTCGTCTATGGGTTTATAAAGAAATCCAGACGCAGTAGCATCGGCATTAATCATGTTACGAGGCCCATAAGGAGTCTGGAATTGGGGAGAACCATAGGTGTTTTTGTAAATGTCAAGGGTAGTAGATTCTAGATTATCGTCGCCATTAATTGCGGATTTAAACCATTGAAAAACAGTTGTCATATATCTTAAAATAAAATTAGATAATAAAATTTATTTCTTTATAATATATAAAGATGAACTTCAGCAAGGGCTTTCTATTAATGTTCCATTTACTCTCTATGGTATTTTTAATCATTTTACTTGGTTCTATTCCTAACGTCAATATGACACATTACTACATATTTGTTGTATCTACAATTATGACATACTTATTCAACACCTACACAACATACCAAATCAAATTCCATATGGATGAAGAAAAGAGTGAATCGGACGAAGAATAAGAGTTTATTAGTTACTTTATTGATATAATATTAAAGTAAATAATTTAGAAAAAGGTTATAGAAAGGTAATTATTTCGGGTATTCTTTTTCAATTAGGTAGATGAATACTTTAAAGTAGTTCCATACACATTCTTTGTCACTGACACTGAGGCGATTGCTATTCCATATTTCTTTAATGCGCAACATTTCGGAAATAGAACTATCGCTTGTAACCGATTCACCAAAGTCGCTATTGATAAAGAATGATTCATCCTTAACCACGATTTTTTCCTTGAAAGGATATACGAGGTTTTTGAATTGTACCATAATTTCTCTAGGATTGGTTTTTTTCATGAATTCTACCGTATGATAGAAACTCGTGAGCTTCTTATCATCAGGAAATAGATCACGCATTTCCTGTAAGAAATTAAGTACTTGTTCGTTGAATTTAGATAGATTGGTTGCCATTATATAGTTATAATTATAAGGTATACATATTTTTAAATAGTATTTAGCAATTAACTCGGCTTAAATCGAAACGAAAAATATTTTTTTATAACAGAAATTAGATAATGAATCGCCAGTTTCAAAATTATAGTAAAAGTGGCCAGCAAGTTTCGTATATGGAAAGACCAAATAATCAATCCCAAGCACAGCATAATAGAAGTCAAAACAGTAATATAGATATGACTAGTCGTAATCAAGCTGGCCCAGCAAAGCAAATCTACAATCCTAATCCCTTTAATAGCTATGATAACCTGTCTATGTCTAGCCAAATGAGCTCAAACTTAAATACCCAATCGGCTATTTCAAAACCTAGTAAAGAAAGAAAAGAGATTGGTGTATTATTCTATAGTAACAACTGCGAACATTCCAAGAAGTTTTTAATTGGTATCATGAAAACTAATTTTAATGATTTAGTTAGAAAGGTCTGTGTAGATAAGAGGGATGTTAAAATACCTAGTATAGTTACGGATGTACCTACGTTAATTGCTAGAGGTATAAATAGACCCCTTGTTGGTGAACAAGTATTTGCCTGGTTAGAAAATGAAACTTCTAAGGGTGCTGTAAATGAAGATATAAAATCATTTTCATTTAGCTGTAAAGATAACTTTACGTTTTTAGATGGTGGTGTCGATGATGGTACTATTGTCGAGGGTAGCGTCGCCGAGTGGGATAAGGACTATACGTTTAATGCCCCTATAGATATTGAAGCAAAGAATGAAAAGAAAGGTGTAGACCAACAAAAAATGGCTAGTTATAAGAGTGATGTATCTAAGATGCAGGAGGAAAGAAATGCTATGATTGCTCAAAGTAAACCTAAGACGCCACAATTAGACCCGGATGAATTTAATCAAATGTTTTTAAAACAACAACAAAAATCAAAGAGTAGTAACTTCAAACAAAATGTTAGAAATATATAATTATTGAATCAATAAAATAAAATAGATAGAATATAGAAAAATAAATTCTTAATAGATAGTATAAGAATATCATGTCGAAGTTTATTGATAACCAAAAGCTCATTAAGGAATTCTGTGACAGTCTCGATGAAAACTATTTACGTAGCGATATCGAACTTATGTTAGACCAAGCTGGCATTAAGTACACCAAGGGTGCTCCCAAGAAGACACTTTGCTCGATCCTCACCAAGAACATCCCCTCGCGTGTCCTCGAAGCCGTTCTTATCTATGGTTCGCAAGTAGGTAAGGGTGCTGCCGTATCGGTTGTTCTTGCCCTCATTATCTCGAGCATCTTTGCCCCTGGTGTCCTTGCTCCCCTCGCTGTCGAAACGGTTACGGGTGTCCCGATTGTCTATGGTGCTCTCACGGGTATCTATGATGGTGCCAAGACGGTCCTCAAGGCCGACAAGCGCTCGTACAAGGAAGTCGAACGCAAGTAAAAATTCGAAGAATTTTTACAGCCTCGGTGTTTCCTTTTAGGAAACACTCGGCAAGTAATTTTCTGAAAGAAAATTACAGCCTTTCATATATAAATAAATTAAAATTGATTGATATAATGCTGTATAAATTATACTAATCAACAAAATGACTGCTCCTTCCTCATTGGCTATCAAGCGTGTTCTAAGTGATATGAAGGATCTCAATCGTGACCCTCTAGAAAAAGAAGGAATTTACCACTATTATGATGAATCCAATTTTATGGAAGCTCGTATTATGATTATTGGTCCAGAAGATACTCCCTACGAGAATGGATTTTATCTATTTCAGTTTTCATTTCCTAATAATTACCCATTTGAACCGCCAAAGGTAAAATACTGTACCCTAGATGGCAACACACGATTTAATCCTAATCTGTACACGTGTGGTAAAGTATGTCTCTCCATTATTAACACATGGGATGGTCCTAAATGGACTAGTTGCCAAACCATTCGCTCGGTACTAATTTCTCTACGTGGTTTGGTCCTTGGTGTAAAACACCCACTACACAATGAACCAGGATTTGAACAAGTATTGGATAATCGTTCTACAAATTATAATGATGTTGTACTATATGAGAACTATCGTGTAGCACTAGTAAAAATGATTCGTAACACACCCAAGGGTTTCGAAGTATTTAAGCCACAAATGATTGACTATGTAAAACAAAATTATACTTGGTACAAACAACGGCTAACAGAGCTATCTAAATACGATAACACAAAAGCGGCGTCTCCTGTATATAGCATGGCGGTTATTCGTAATTTTACTAAAATTCTAAAGGAACTTACACTAATTCTTACAGAAAATGGCTATGAATTTACAGTAGGAACTAAGGTAATATTAACTGAAAACGACTACAATAGTGACGACGATGATGCAGAAAGTATTCGTAAAAAGAAGGTGCTTTCTGAAACACAAGTGGTAAAAGATATTAAAGAACCGGATAGTAAAGAACCAGATGATGAAAAGAAAAAGGGTATTCGAAAGGCTCCTTCTAAACCCGCCAAGGGTTTTGAGGATGGTTACGAAATGGTTTCAGAAAATGACAAGCGTACTTATGTAGTTAAAACGATGGCGGGTGAAAAGGCATTCAAGCGTTGGGTACTGAAAAAGTAAAACACTACTGTCTAAGTTGACTCATAAAAAACAAAATAGGTAATAATTCTCTTAGTTTGTTGTATCTAATGGTTCTATCTTGTTCTCTATCAGAAATAGTTAAAGCCGAATTACTTCTTATACTGTTTAATATAAGCTTACAATTAACACCCATTGTTACTATATCCTCTATAATATCATCTAGTCTACTAACCAGTTCCATATTGATACATTGAGGATTGGTATTAATACATTCTTTTAATTGATTGTATAAAAGGGTATTTTCATTTAAAATGTCTTTGTATTCTTCTAATTTATCATTTATTAGTTCCAAAACGGTATTAGATATACTAGAATTCATTTAGATTATTGTAAATAGTAATTTATAATAAGTTAATTTTATCGTAAAGCATACGTATCTTACAAATAGGTGCGAAATCCATAATCTTTACTAAATTCGTAATAATTCTTTGGCGATGGACTGTATAATGGTACATATCCATCTATATTACTAAAGGGATTTTTGCTTTTAGGACCAAAGGGATCAAAAGTAAAATCGGTTTTATCGGGACCTACTTCGCCTCTTTGTATCTGATTTAGGGGCTGGCTATCTTCACCGACATCATATGGTTGGGTAGAGTTTTTATCAATATATGTGTTTATTTTGTCACTTTCCCAGACACCCTTATCTTCTACGGACTTTCTAATAGCTCTAACTTTCTTTTGTAGAAGGTCAGAGTTTTGCCACACTTCTTTATCGTGATATAGAAAGACTGGAGGTACGTGAACTGAGCCAGGTTTAGAGCCATATAAGTTACATTTGTCATTCATTGGGCGGTTTACTTCGCCTTTTAATTCAGCTAAATGGTTACGAATAGTTTTAACCATGTAATCGGGTTTCTTACCAGTTTCTAACGTATAATTTACCATGTGTTCTTTTCTGTCATTACTAATATAACCAATTAGGGGTAGTTTATTGGTATATTTAACATAAATAGCAATGAGTAATATTAATGGAATTATAAACAATGTATAGCTCATTCTATTTTATTGTTATATTTAATTTATGAAAAGATGTAAAAGAAATCTCATAAAATAATAAGATATGAGTTGGAATACTGAAAAACGTGGTTATATCAAAACATGGGCACAGGATATTCGTAGTAGTTACAAGGTTCGTCTAAAGTATGTATTAGTACCAAAAGGTGTAGAGGTTGAATCGCACTTTATCGATACTCCCTATAGATTCGAGACATACAAAGACGCCAGAGAATATGCTAAAGAGTTATTTCCTTGCTACTCATTTGTTGTAGAAGGTTCTGCCGATACACCTAATTTTAATGAGCGGGAATTTGTAAATCGTGGTAAGCCGAAAGAAGTTGAAAATGCCAAATATTCACAAGTATTTAGTGTTAAAGAACCTATCCTATTTACAAAAGGTAAAAGTGTAGAGGAAAAAGAAGGGGAGGAGGAAATTAGGCAAAAACTAGTTGATATTGAAATACTAAGAGCCAAACTAGATAAAAAGGAGGCCGAACTAAAGAAAAAGTTAGATTCCAATAGTGGCAATAGTAAGAAAAATACTAAGAATACCAAGTAACTTCTAATAAGTTCTAAATACTACTAATAGATTTTAGGAAATATACTAATGTCAAAAAAGAATTTGACTTGGCTATATTATCTTTATCATATTTTTCATATAGATTCTTAGAATCACCTAAATCTATATGTATCCAAGGGACATCTTTATGGGCAAAATTTTGTAGAAAAGCCGCCGCCATCATAGTAATAGAACTACATGAATATCCCTCATTTTTTACATTAGCCATACTACTATTTCTAGTATCTTCTATGAATTCATCTAGGGGTGGCATAACCCAAAAAGGATCGCCTTGTTTATCTCCTATTTTTTGTAAAGTCCATGCTAATTCCATGTGATTTCCGAATATAGCCCCATATTTGCCACAAAATACACCAACCCCAGTTAAAGTAGCAACATCTATAATAGCTTTCGGGTTGTATTTATAGGCCATAGAAATACCATCCATTAATAGTAATCTACCTTCGGCATCTGTATTGAATATTTCTACAGATAGACCACTATGACTTTTAACTATTTCATCGGGTTTGTAACTCTTGTCACTAATCATATTTTCGGCAATAGGCAATATAGCAACTACTCTACAATTAAGTTTTAGTTTTGCTATGGCTCCTAGTACTCCTAGAATAATAACAACGCCGGTTTTATCATGTTTCATATTTTTCATGTGGCCACTGGATTTAATAGAATAGCCGCCAGAATCATAGGTTACTCCCTTTCCTACAAGGACTATAGGTTCACTATTAGTAGAATTATTAGAATTGGTGGTTCCATCGTATTCTAATATAGCCATACGAGGTTGATTATGGCTACCTTTACCTACATCTAAAATACCATTTAGACCTTCCTTCTTAAGACGTTTCTCGTTGTATAGTTCTAGTACTTTAATACCATTTTTGCTAGAGAATTCTACAATGTAATCGATAAGACTTTGTGGATACATGACATCAGGAGGCATATCAATTACATCGCGAGTTTTATTTAAAAATGCCATAATGGTTTTGTTTTCTTCTACACTATCTAGTAAATCTCTAGAGGCTTTAGATAAATCCAAAGTAAATATTCTATTGTTTTGTATATTTGTAGATTTCTTTTGTTTGTATGAGAGATGTTTATAGTTGTAGTAGTAGAATGCCTTTATTTGTACTTCAGTTAGTGTATCTAGTAGTTCTATAGTATTACTAGAATCCGTGGCTGTTTTAAAAACAGTTTTAACAAGTTGTACAACTCGGTCTTTTGTTAGAGATTGATCTCCCATAGAAATTGTCGTATGACCACTCTTAATAGCTAGAATAGTACCGAGCTTCTTCTTGTCAGCTTTGAAATGATAATACATATTGGATTACTAATATTAATGTATAAAATAATCTATGTTTAAAACAGGAAAGTAAAATGAAATCGTTGGCTTTATTTTTACTATTTACAGGTTTTGTGTTTCTTACAATTGGCTACATGAATCAAATTAAACAAGACCCGAAACCTATTGTAGAATATAGATATGTACCTAGAACATTTGAGGAGGAACAAAATGAGCCACCCGTTATGACAGATTTATTTAGAACTATGTTTGATGGACAACAGCCATACATATATGGACTTGGTACAGAACCGCTTCCCAAAATTGAAAAGAGCAAAATTTATGATTACAATATTGCTCAATATGACTGAAAAGTACATTAGTCAAAATATCGAACACTTGAAGAAACAATTAGAGGCCGAACAGTCTAGTTTAGAGAGCTTTAAACGGCAGGTAAAAAATAGCGAGAATACTATAAATCATCTTAAAGAAATGATTTATAAGATTTGTGAACATGGATTTGTAGTGGATGAGAGTAGCTACAATGAACATACTGAATTTATTTGTCGTAATTGTGGATATCAGCAATAGTTAGTTGTTTTCTACGGTGAATGTAGTAACCTTATCTAATTTTAATTCGTACTTTGTGCGACACATTGGGCAACTAATATCATCGTCTAGACATTTGCGAAACCATTTATCTATACATTTTTTATGAAAATGATGATTACAATCCAGTGTTCTTTTATAGGTATTTATGTTATATTGTTCTAAACATATACAACAGTTACTATAGGTATCAATGTCTTTTACACGTTTATACCCAGGTAACTCTCTTTTAACAAATTCTGATTTTTTTAACTTTTTAAAAAGATTTACATTCATTAAGCTATTATCATTGACATCTAAATCTAACGATATTATTAAATCTGATGTTTTATAATGTTCTTTTATCGTTTCTAACAGATTATTATTTTTAAATATGTCATAAATTATACTAGTAATCTTATCTTGAATATCACTCATTATACCCGTATAAACTACTAAGAATATTATAAAAAATATTAGACTTATACTTGGAACTATATACGATATACAGTAGTTGAAGAACCCTACAAAGTAAAAGTATATACAATACTTTATATTTTTACTGTGTTTTTGTTTTGTTTGTCTTATATTATCCTATCCAACCATTTACTTCTTGGCAACTACCTTGCGAACAACCTTCTTGGCTTGCGTGGGTTCCGGCTCGGGCTCTTCTTGAACCGGTGCGGCCGGAGCAACTTCGACTTCCTCTTCTTCTTCTTCATCACTGTTGGCAATTTCAGCTACAGGAACAACAGCCTTCTTCGGAGTAGGAGCCGCGACAACAGGAGCAGAGGAAGTGTCTTCTTCATCATCGTTAAAGGCGTAATCCTTACCGATGCGAGACGGCGGGTCAATAATCATTTGCTTGAGACGCCACGAGAGACCAAACTTGCCTGCCGCTACCCAGAAACCGGTACATTCGAAGAGAGCACGAACCTTCGAGCCCATCGCAAATACCGTATCTACATCAGCGGCGGAGATAGAGACACGTTCCTTGTTAAAGAATGCCGCCTTGTAACCACCATTGGTATTATCGCGGTCGAGCTTGAGCTTCATTGTAGCCGGCTTGCCATTCGGTTCACCCGAATCCTTGTCTACAGGGTACTTGAAGCTACGCGTGTAGTTAAAGGCAATGGTGTCGCGAGGAGCACTCTTGGTCTTGAGCCACTCCCACGAGTTCTTGTGGGCCGTGTCAATAGCCCATTCATCAATGGCACTAAGAACATCCTTTAGCTCGGCGACCTTAGCGTCCGCTTCTACGCCTTGGAACGAAAGAGTTACCGAGAGCTTGGGGGGAGCAGATTCATCGCTAGGATTGACCCACTTGTTAATTCCGAAACTACGCATCCACGATGTTTGGATGGTGATCGGTGCTTGGCCTTCGGGAAACTTGTAATTTACGCTAATGCTCTTACCACCCATGTTACCCATGGGCTTGGGAGAAGCGGCGATGAGGTTGCTGGCGTCAAATGCGTTGAGCTTAAGAATGGTCGACATGTTTGTTGGTTGGTTTGTTGGGTGGGGTTCTAGTATAGTGAATAGTATTACCTTTAAGCCCTTTCAATTTTATAAATTATGTGTAGATATCCGCACTATAACAGTGTAGGTGTAGTACACAATGTTACAAATATTGTACTATGACCCTACAAAGTAAAAATACTATATTATTGTGGTAGTTTAGTTATTTAGTTATTCACCGAGGCTGTAAAATGCGCAAGCATTTTACTTGCGTTTTACTAGTGTAAAGGCACCTTCGCCATCGTTATTCTCGGGCTCTTCGCTGTCATCGAAGGCGTACTCCTTACCAATTGTAGCACGAGGCTCTACAATGATTTGTACTAGTTTCCAGGAGATGCCAAACTTACCCCCGGCAACCCAAATACCGGTACATTGGATAAGCGCGCGTACATGAGAACCCTTGGTAAAGTACTTTTCAATATCCTCGCTAGGGATAGTTGTCTTTTCCTTTGTGAAAAAGGCGCAACTAATACCAGAAGCTGTGTTCTGTAGCTTAACCTTCATACTATGAGGCTTACCACTAGGCTCACCAGTTTGGCTGTCTAGAGGAACCTTGATACAATGTGTGTAGATGGTATCTAGGGTCTCGCGAGAAAGGTTCTTGCGAGATAGCCATTCCCAAGAATTCTTACTGGCTGTTTCTACGGCCCAATTATCGATATCTACAAGCTTTTGGTGAAACTCTTGTAGCTTCTGGTTAGATTCCATACCCATAAAGGATAGGGTTACCGAGAGCTTCGGCTTGATAGAGGAATCCTTGGGGTCATCCCACTTGTTAATACCGAAACTAAGCATACGAGGAGTCTGTAGGATAAAGTCAGAACCATCGTAATTGGTGTTAATGTTCTTGCCACCAGAAAGGTTTAGTTTAGGAGCGCTGGTCTTAATGTTGTTTACGTCGAAGGTGTGAAGCTTAATCGGGTGCGAATCAGTCATTTTGTCGGGTTTAGTGTTTTTGAGAGGTTTGTATGTGTTAATGATAATTTTAATGGCTGTCAATTTTATTTTATCCCATTATATTAATAATGTTCTGTAGTAAGGAGCAAAATTATTGCGCACATGGTAGAACTGGCAAAAAGACGTGTTACAATAAGTATGAATTATTGTTAATAGCGGAAGAAATAGAACGTCTAGAAGGTCGAGAGTTAAATTTCAAACGCCTAGATGATACTATGGAATTATGGAGGGACATTGCCAGTTACATGAAAACTAAACATAATTGTTTAGATGAACTATGTTGGGTAGAGACACTAAAATTAAAAAAGATTGAGAATGTTGCTTTTAAACCTAAACTGCCTAAGGAGTGGCTAACTTGTAATACCAGTATGGTTCCTAATAACAACT
>Ga0214919_10000434_pt1 | contig 71334 bp, 68 predicted proteins | sample LL1503_MetaG_FD_177994 | JGI IMG/M metagenome (GOLD analysis project Ga0214919, IMG submission 177994) | Freshwater microbial communities from Lake Lanier, Atlanta, Georgia, United States - LL-1503 | ecosystem: Environmental > Aquatic > Freshwater > Lake | place: USA: Georgia | collected... | reverse complement strand
TTTAATCACATATCCTTGGCGGAGACGAGAAGATTCGAACTTCCGATCCAGGGTTTAGCCAGATGCTCCCTTAGCAGGGGAGTGCCTTCGACCACTCGGCCACGTCTCCGTATTTCCAATAAATACTACAACTCGTTTATTTTAACGGATTTCAATTCAATAAGAATACATATAGCTAAAACTGTCGAAATTCTATGGCCTTTGCTCTAACTCAAAGGCCTTATGCAATGACCGGACAGCAAGTTCCATATACTTTTCATCAATCAACACAGAAATCTTAATCTCACTCGTAGAAATCATCTGTATATTAATACCCTCTTCTGATAATGTTCTAAACATTTTGCTGGCAATACCAACATGCGAGCGCATACCAACACCAACTACCGAAACTTTCGATACCTTGGGATCACCCATCATGTCCCTAGCAGCAATATGAGTCTGCACCTTACTTTTCAAAATATCTAAGGCCCTTTGATAATCACTGCGGGGCACAGTAAAAGTAAAATCTGTTTTTCCATCTACAGATTGATTTTGAATAATCATGTCAACGTCAATCATCGCATCAGCAATCGGGCCTAAGATCTGATAAGCAATACCCGGCCTATCAGGCACTCCCAAAACAGTAATTTTTGCCTCGTCACGAGCAAACGCAATTCCTGAAATGACGGCAGCTTCCATGTTGTTCTCTTCCTCAAAAGTAATTAAAGTCCCAGAATTCATCTCCACATCTAGAGGAATCATTGGGTCAGTTAGGGATGACAATACCCTAGTTTGAACTCGATATTTACCAGCAAACTCAACCGAGCGGATCTGCAAAACTTTTGATCCTAGACTAGCCATTTCCATCATCTCTTCAAAAGTAATTTTTTCCAGGCGACGAGCTTCGTCACAAATTCTTGGATCAGTTGTATAAACACCATCCACATCGGTATAGATCAAACATTCGTGAGCGCCAAGAGCCGCAGCAATTGCAACTGCCGATGTATCTGACCCGCCACGCCCCAGAGTTGTTATATTCCCGAGCTCATCTACACCTTGAAAACCCGTAATGACAACGACCTTGCCATTCGCTAAATCCTGTAATACTTTATCTTTTTCAATCCCCTGAATACGAGCCTTAGTATGCGCTGAGTCAGTTTTGATGACTACTTGCCATCCAGCATAACTAATTGCCGCAGTTCCTTGCGCTTGTAATGCTAAAGCCAATAAACCAGAACTAACTTGCTCGCCAGTACTCGCAATTTGATCTAACTCCCTAGGATCAGCATCAGCCGTGATCTCTTTAGCCAGGGACAATAATCGATTTGTCTCGCCAGACATGGCAGAAGGTACTACTACGACTTGGTGGCCAGCCTTTTGCCATTTTGTGACACGCTTTGCGACATTCAAAATACGCTCAACAGAACCCATTGAGGTACCACCATATTTGTGAACTATTAAAGCCATAATTTTTTAAAATGAATTTACCGTGTTTTTACTGTATTAAGCACTAAAGATTGTCGATAATTCTACAGCAACACTCCGCGCTCTTTCATTGAATTGCGTCTTCTGCACCAAAATCTCTTTACCCACCTCTAACCCTCAATTTGCTCCACTTTCCAAATTGGGATCAAACGCGGTCCTGTTTGAGTGGCTAAATCTAGGTTGATTCCAATTCCGACAACCGCCAAAACACTCTGCCCCAACCAAAGAACTGGGACATCCCTTTGCCATGGGGCAATCCCATGCTCTTGAAAAATATTTTTTAAGGTTTTTCTGGGACGCTTCTCATGAATCCGTATCTTTTCGCTACCAACGCGAGGCCGTTCTTGAATAGTGCCTGAGCGCATCGCTTGTTCGTAAATATTTGTCGCTAAGCCATACTCCCCGTTATCTAATTGCGCTTCTTCAAAAAACCAGTAGCCCTGAATAGTGTTTGCAGGATGCATGCTGAGAACTTGTCGCCAAACCTTTAATTCATAACCGTCATGCAACCAACTTATTTGATGATCCGTCGCATGCCGAACATTTTCAATATCCCGCCACCAAGCATTCAGGCGCTCCTCACTAGGCATGCTTAACCCCGCCTGACCTAACCAATGTCTAAGTACATTCGTAGCTCGAGCTGAGTCTTGCTGTCTTAAAGCCATTAAAGATCGCATATTCAGGCCTTCTATATGCTTGATCGTGGCCAAATCTAAATCTGCCAGCACATTGAGTAAATGTTGCGCCTGAGCTAAATGACGCGCCGATCGACTCAAGTTTCTACGAAATTGTGGCTGCGCTTTTTCAATTTGAGGCAGTAATTGCTTGCGCAACCAGTTACGTGTGTATTGTTCATCCTCATTACTTGGATCATCTATCCACTCCAAATGATATGCATGTGCATAAGCCACAAGTTCTGACCGAGTTAGGTCTAAAAAAGGTCGCCAAAGACGAATATGGAGATCCTCTCTCAGCGCGGGCATACCGGCTAATCCAGGCAAACCCGAACCACGTAAGAGTTGCAACAAAACAGTTTCAGCCTGGTCATCCTGGTGATGTGCTGTTAGCAAATGTGACGCCCCATGCTTATTACACATGCGAAACAAGGCTTGATACCGAGCAGACCTGGCCCGTTCCTCAATATTATTTAAATACTTTTTATCAATCGGCCATTGCACCACATGGGCATCAAAGGCCACATCAAATTCTTCTGCAATCCGAGCACAATGTTCAACCCATGCATCCGCTACATCTAATAATCCGTGATGAATGTGCAAAGCAATCACGTGTTCCGAGCCGTGCGCTGCAATCGTACTATGCAACAAAACAGTCGAATCTAAGCCGCCGCTAAAGGCCACAGCAATCCGCGCTGTTTGCCCAGCAAGATGTTGACTATGGATTGGTGGTGTCTTTAAACTTTCCATAGCCCATGAGCCGTTCATGCCTTCTAGCTAGCAAATCTTTTAGACTCACTCCTTGAAACTGTCTTAATGAGTCAGCTAAAGATCGCTTTAAAGAATTAGCAATCCCCTCCGGGTCGCGATGCGCGCCACCAACGGGCTCACTGACAATTTTATCGATTAAACCAAGTGCCTTTAACCGCTGTGCAGTGAGTGCCAGTTGCTCTGCTGCTTCAGGAGCTTTTTCAGCTGTCTTCCACAAAATCGATGCGCATCCTTCAGGAGAGATCACCGAATAAGTTGCATATTGCAACATGAGAACCATATCCCCCATCGCAATTGCTAGCGCACCACCAGAACCACCTTCACCAATAATGGTCGAGATGATCGGTACTTTGAGCTCAGCTTGGGTATATAAGTTATGACCAATCGCTTCGGACTGATTACGTTCTTCGGCATCAATCCCAGGAAACGCCCCCGGCGTATCTACAAAAGTAAAAACCGGTATATCAAATTTTTCCGCTAAACGCATTAAGCGCATGGCCTTACGATACCCCTCAGGACGACTCATCCCAAAATTACGTAAAGCCCGCTCTTTGGTATCCCGCCCTTTTTGGTGACCAATCACCATGCATGATGCGCCATTAAACCTGGCCATGCCACCAATAATCGATAAATCATCGCCAAAAGCACGATCGCCATGCAACTCATGAAAATCTGTAAAGATATGTGCAAGATAATCTAAGGTGTAAGGTCTTTGTGGGTGCCGTGCAATTTGCGAAACTTGCCAAGGCGTTAAGCGCGCGTATAAGTCTTTGGTTAGTTGCAAACTTTTTTGAGCTAAACGGTCAATCTCATCCGAAATATCAACCGCCGATTCGTCTTGCACAAATCGTAATTCTTCAATCTTGGTCTCTAGTTCAGCAATCGGCTGCTCAAAATCAAGGAAAGTGGTTTTCATAATCCTATTTTAACGCGCCCCATCAAAACAGCTAGCGTTTTTTGTAATTTTAGTAATCAACCGGAATCGGATCAATACTGCGCCATAAATACCAAGTAGCTACCGTTCGATAGGGCACCCAATTTTCAGCAACCTCACGAGCCTGACTTCGGGTCACCTTCTCGCCCGCAAAATAGTTCAGAGAAATGGCCCGTAATAAACCAATATCATCTAGCGGCAATATGTCGGGACGCTTTAAATTAAAAATTAAGAACATTTCAGCAGTCCACTGACCAATGCCCCGAACGGCAGTTAAATCTCGGATAACCGTTTCGTCATCCAAAGCCTGCCAATTAGCTTTAGCTAAGCCTTGCTTTAAAAAATGCTCAGACAAATCCTTCACGTACTCTATTTTTCGGTAAGATAAGCCACATTCTCTGAGTCGTATATCGTCCATCACCAAGATATTTTTCGGAGTTACGCGCTTGAGCAAAACCTCAACACGATTCCAAACCGCCTGGGCCGCAGCAACTGAAATCTGCTGACCAATAATCGAGCGTACTAACGTTAAAAAGGGATCCCCTCTTGAAATGATTCCTGTATCCCGAAATTGTGTAATTAGCCGGCGCAAAATCTTATCACGCTTCATCAAATCAGTACAGGCGTGGTCCCAGTAATCTTTTTCTATAGCCATAGTCTGCTGCCAATTTTTGAATTCTTATTCTAAAATTACTCGGTGTCACATGCTCTTAATGAACATTCTTAAGCCAACTAGACGCCTACTCTTTTCGCCAAATCGTGATTCCGCCAGCCTGGTCCTCCAAAACAATTCCACTGGCTAATAAGTCTTGACGAATTTGATCTGCGGTCGCAAAATCCCGCGATTTTTTTGCAGCATTACGCTTAGCAATCAACTCCTCAATCTCTGCTGCTGAGATTCCCAAATCACCACTTTGTAAAAATTCTTGTGCAGGTCTTTGCAATAGTCCTAAATGACCACCTAAAATCTTGAGCGTGTTTGCACAAGCTTGATACTCCTGCAACTGACCAGAAGTTTTAGCGCGATGTGCTTGGCTAGATAAACCAAATAAGACAGCAATAGCCTGTGGGGTGTTGAAATCATCATCCATGGCCGCCTGAAAATCGGCATGCCATCCGCCAAATAACTCGTCACCTTGGACAACAGGATCTTCCAAGTCAGTCAAGGTGTTATACAAACGATCTAACCCTTGCTTCGCTTCTTGTAATGTGGCGCCACTGTAATTCATCGGGCTTCGGTAATGCGCCCGCAAAATAAAGAACCGAATCACTTCCGGATGAAACTCTTTTAAAACATCCCGTATGACAAAAAAATTGCCTAAGGACTTAGACATCTTTTCATTGTTCACCCGAACATGTCCGTTATGCATCCAGTAATTGACAAACTGCGAATCTATACTTTCGCCATGACTGTCAAACTGACGATAAACACCTTCACTTTGGGCGATCTCATTTTCATGATGCGGAAATTGTAAATCAGCACCGCCTCCATGAATATCGAAGTGGTAACCTAAAAGATCACACGACATAGCAGAGCACTCGATATGCCAACCAGGACGCCCCTCACCCCATGGTGATGACCAACGAGTATCTGCCGGCTCACTTGCCTTAGCAGATTTCCATAAAACAAAATCTAATGGATCTTTCTTGTCACCAATAACTTGTGCGCGCTCACCTTCTTCTAAATCATCAAGGGATTTACCAGATAATTGTCCATATTTAGGATACTTACGAACGGCAAAAATAACGTCACCAGAATCCGCTTGATAAGCTAAATCTTTCTCGATTAATTGCCCAATCATACCCTGCATCGAGGCAATAAAGTCCGTTGCCCGAGGTTCGTGATCAGGCCGAAGAACTCCTAAAGCATCTGCATCTGCATGCATCAAGTCGATATTACGCTGCGTTAAAGATGCGATCGACTCATTATTTTTAATGGCACGCTGAATAATCTTATCGTCAATATCGGTGATATTACGCACATAATTAACCGCGTAGCCACTCGCGCGCAACCACCGAACCACCATGTCAAATACAACCATAACGCGTGCATGACCAATATGGCAATGATCGTAAACCGTCATACCACAAACATAAATCGCTACTTTACCCGGCTCAATAGCCTGAAATATCTCTTTTTGACGATGCAAGGTGTTATAAATTTGGAGCATAGATGAAAAGCTTCGATGATTGAGCAACTTTGTTAGACTTCGCAGTATATCTTTAAATACTGCAATATTAAATACTGCAATAAAATAGAAACATGTTGACCCCAATTATAAATACAAGCTACTTCAAACAGCAGATCCGAATGTTGCTAAGCACTTTTGCGTTTGGTCCGCAAAATCGGCAACATCTTATCTTCGTTTTACTTATAATAATATTCGCTAGTTTTTCACACCACACCCGGGCCCAACTCAGTAGTAGCAAAGAAGATCCGCAACAAAATCTAGGGCTTTTCTCTCCAGTCGGGACCTCTCTCCCAGAAACCGCAAATAATACCGGGGTACAAAGCACACAAAATACCCCTTCATTAGCAATGCCATTTATTGCATTACAAAATGCGCCTATTGAGCAAGCACCAAAGAATGGAGTACCAGCTAGCCTGAGTAAGTTATATAAAGAAAAAAAGTGGGATGAGGCCTTACTTGAAATTGCCGAAATTTCCAAGAAAAACCCTAAAAATGTCCAAGTAGTTTTTATTCGATCCAGAATTCTCATCGAACAAGGTCAACTAGAACAGGCTAGGTTAGCTCTCGTTGGTTTAACGGAAAAGTTCCCCGAGCTCCCCGAACCCTATAACAACCTCGCAGTTTTATATGCCAGTGCCGGCAAGCTAGATCTAGCTCGAGAACATCTAGAAATGTGTCTCAAACTGGCGCCTAAATATGCTATCGCCATGCAAAACTTGGCGGATGTTTATACTCGTATTGCGGCAGAGTATTACGGTCAAGCTTATCAGCTAAACCGAAGACTTACCGAATCTGATCGTAAACGTAAATTAATTGAAGCACTCACCAAGCAATAAGCTATTTGCTATAACCCTCAACGTATTCATTTTTATAACCATCAACAAGGAAGATTATGTCTTTAGTGCAATTTAAAACCAATCACGGCGACTTTACGATCAAACTGAATGAGGAGCTCGCACCAATTTCTAGCGCCAATTTTTTAGAATATGTGAACTCCGGCCACTATAACGGCACAATTTTTCATCGCGTTATTCCAAACTTTATGGTGCAAGGTGGTGGTATGGAGCCTGGGATGACGCAAAAAGAAACCCGCAACGAAATTGAAAATGAAGCTCAAAATGGACTCAAAAATGTGCGCGGTAGTGTTGCTATGGCCAGAACGAATGATCCACACTCGGCATCATCCCAATTTTTTATCAATGTGGTCGACAATGACTTCCTAAACCATAGCGCTCCCACCTCACAAGGCTGGGGATATGCTGTTTTTGCAGAGGTTACTGAGGGTATGGATGTGATTGATGCCATTCGAGAAGTACCTACCGGCAGCTCAGGTTTTCATCAAGATGTGCCCGTCGAGGATGTTTTAGTCATAGAAGCTCTTGCAATCTAAGCTCAATCTAAACCAATGGTCATTGAACAGGCTCTGATTATCTCCGATATACATTTAACACCAGCCTACCCTCACACGGCTAAACGCTTCATTGATTTTTGCCAAGTTGAGGCGAGAAAAACTCCGTGTTTATTTATTATTGGTGATCTATTTGAGTTTTGGGTGGGCGATGATGCCCACCTCCATTCGCCTTTTCATAAAGAAATTGCAAACGAAATTAAACAAGTAGTGGATAGCGGTGTACTGGTTTACTTTATCCCAGGTAACCGGGACTTCATGCTAGGAAGTGCTTTTGCAAAATTGGCTACTTGGCAAGTTCTGCCCGATCCAAGCATTATTCAAATTGGCTCAAAAAAATGGGTCCTCACCCATGGAGATAATCTTTGTACAGCCGATCCCGCATACCAATTATTTCGGGGTATAACGCGCTTACAATTTTTACAACGTCTTTTTATGCTCATCCCAACCCCTATCAGAAAAAAAATGGGGGCTCAATTACGCCAAAGGGCAACGATTAAATATCAATTAAGACAACACTTTAACCCCCAAAAAGCCAACATCAAAGGGAATGTCACACTCCAAGCCTGCGCTGAAATATTACGAAAAAATCACTGCAACCAACTAATACATGGGCATACCCATCTCCCAGGAATCCACCAAGAAACCCAAGGTCAGCAAGAGTGGACTCGCTGGGTATTATCCGATTGGGACTTAGATCACCCAGAAATGCACCCCAGAGCAAGTGCCTTGCAAATTGACCACAGTGGTGTGAACGTAATCAACTTGATTCGTTAATAGCGATCATACGAGCGCTTCATTCATGGCGGGTGCTTCGTTCATTCAAGGCATGCATTCAACTGCCGGCCCAACTACTTCAGCGTCATCGCTTGGACTAATTGAGCAAATATTTTTGGATTTGCAGCCATAATCTGGCCAGTACTTAAATAGCCTTCTTCACCTGCATAAGTTCCAATCAAACCACCTGCTTCCTGAATCAATAAAACCCCAGCCGCCATATCCCAAGGCTTCAAGTCCCCTTCAAAAAAGGCGTCTAAACGACCAGCAGCAACATATGCCAAATCCAGCGCTGCAGCTCCAGGGCGACGCAGGCCAGCACAACTTCTTGAAATAGTTTTAAAGAGTTTTAAGTAGCCGTCAAGATCCTGATCATCCCGAAACGGAAAACCTGTACCGATTAAACAATCCGCTAAACGGATCTGCGCGGCAACGCGTAATCGTCGGTGATTTAAATAGGCCCCGGAGCCCTTCGTCGCGGTAAACAGTTCATCCCTAGTTGGATCGTAAATGACCGCTTGTTGAATCACACCGTTCACTAATAAACCAATCGAAACGGCAAACTGCGGAAAACCATGAATAAAGTTAGTTGTCCCGTCTAGTGGATCTATCACCCATAAGTAATGGTCCTGACCAGGCACGGCTTGTTGCATCGCTTGGGTAAAAGTTAGCGGCCCCAAAGATTCTTCAAGGCCGTTTAAGTAACCAATTTCTTCAGCTAAAATGTGGTGCGTAGGGTACGCCTCACGTAAAACTTCAATAATCGCATTCTCTGCTGCTTGATCAACCTCAGTGACAAAATCGTTTTGCTGCTTGCGCGCGACTTGTAAACGCTCTAAATTTAAGGAGGCGCGATTGATAATGTTGCCAGCGCTGCGAGCGGCTTTAATCGCCACGTTTATCATAGGGTGCATAAATAGTTTTTCTATTAAAGATCAGGACAGTCAGATAAATTGATAAAGAACGAGTTAGCGCTGCCTCGAGAGGATAGCTAACTGAAGTTGCTATTCTAACGAATTTATATAACGAAAGCGAGTTATGCTCCAACCAGCATGGATTTTAAGCCACACAACTCACCCCGGTAATGTGGGCTCCGCTGCCAGAGCAATTAAAACAATGGGGTTCTCACAACTCATTCTAGTTAATCCCAAAGATCCCATGGTGAAGGATTCATCCGAAGCCATCGCTCTGGCTAGCGGGGCTGGCGATATCCTACAAAACATGCTCATTAGCCCTACTCTTGCCAAAGCTTGTGCAAACTATTCACTGGTCTTTGGACTGAGCGCCCGTGACCGCGAATTCGGACCACCAAGCATCTCCCTCCAAGAGGCCTGTGAACTTGCTAAGCAAGCAATCCAAACAGACCAAGCGTGTGCGTTCTTGTTTGGTACAGAACGTACGGGACTCGATAACGAAGAATTACAGTACTGTACCCACCGGGTAAAAATCGATGCAAATCCATCCTATTCATCGATCAACCTAGCCCAAGCAGTCATGATTGCCGCCTATGAAATGCGGCGAAATCTGCCAGATATAACACCCTCTGAAACGCTCAAGCCCCTCGCTAAACGTGCCAAATTAGAGGCTATAGAATCGGCGATGGTACATTTACAAGAAGGCCTCATAGCTATCGAGTTTTTAGATCCCAAACATCCTAAAAAACTGTTAGAAAGACTGCGCGCTCTTTTTGACAGAGCTGGCCTGCAAGAGGAAGAAGTTGATCTTCTACGAGGAATTGCAAAACAAATGCTACGAAAACCTTCTCGTGAATGAATCGATTTAAACTAGTACTATGTTTAAAAACCTTTTTGAAACTGTCGATTCAATCATTGCGCGCGATCCTGCCGCGCGCTATCGTCTAGAAGTCCTCACGTGCTACCCTGGACTGCACGCTATTGGAATGCACCGCATCAATCATCGCCTCTGGAAAATGGGCCTCAAGTGGCCAGCACGTTTTCTCGCTCACCTTTGCCGGGTCATCACGGGAATTGAAATTCACCCGGGCGCAGTCATTGGTAGAAGAGTTTTTATCGACCATGGGCAAGGGGTCGTGATTGGAGAAACTACCGAAATCGGCGATGATTGCACCATCTACCAAGGCGTCACATTAGGTGGAACATCTCTTTACAAAGGTGTCAAAAGACACCCTACTTTAGGAAAGTCCGTGGTCGTGAGTGCGGGCGCAAAAATTTTAGGAGGCTTTTTAGTAGGCGATGGCGCTCGGATTGGATCAAATGCTGTAGTGCTCAAAGAAGTCCCTCAAAGAGCTACTGCTGTTGGTATACCCGCTCGAATCATTCGGGCTGAGCTCCCTCAAGCAAGTAATCCCATCAGCCAAGAACAATTTACCGCCTATGGTATTACCCCCGATGCAGATGATCCCATGTCGCTAGCCATGAAAAGCTTGATTGATCTCACCTTGCAACTTGAAATCAAAATACAACAACTTGAACAAGCTACGAATAAAAATGTTTCGACCGACCAAGACGCTCTCATGAATAAAGAAATTGACCGTCTACGGAACTGGCTAAAGGATTAATAGTTCATGGTTCTCATCGATGATATCGCAGGCCACTCGCCTGCCATGCAACAGTTTTTACGAATTAAGTCACAAAATCCCCATGCCCTATTGTTTTTCCGAATGGGTGATTTCTATGAACTGTTTTTTGATGATGCAGTTGTCGCTGCAAAAATCCTAGATATCACGCTAACTCAGCGTGGCAATTCCAATGGGGCACCAATTAAGATGGCCGGAGTGCCATACCACTCAGCAGAGCAGTATCTCAACAAACTGATTCAGGCGGGGCAAAGTGTTGCTGTGTGTGAACAGATTGGTGATCCAGCAACAAGTAAGGGACCTGTTGAGCGACAAGTCGTGCGCATCCTCACCCCCGGTACATTAATCGATAAAGGCCTTTTAGAAGAACGTCAAAATGCCACCCTACTAGCCTGCTTTGTTGACCAGGCAACAGTCGGCATTGCTTGGCTCACTCTAGCAAGTGGTGACTTACGGATGGCGCAATTTCCATTAAATGATTTAAGTCAACACCTTGCCCGTATTTCGCCTGCTGAATGGCTATGCTTACCAGAGCAGTGGGATCAACTCGCTTTGCTCGTCGAGGATATGACGGGCCTGACTACCCCAAACACGCAACAACTTCCCACCTGGATTTGGCAAGCGTTGGAGGGGAAAAATCGCTTACAACAAGTTTTAAAGATACAAGATCTCAGTATTATTGGTATTGAGTCACAATCTGAATACGTCCCGGCACTTTGTGCGGTTGGGGCAGTTCTAGCATTTGCTGCGCATACCCAAGGGCTCGATTGGACCGGGGTTTTACCCCATATCCAAACTTGTCATCTTGAAAATAATCAATCTTTTGTTGGTATGGACGCAGCTACTCGGCGTAATTTAGAATTAAGCCAAACTCTGCGAGGAGAGTCCGAGCCAACGCTATTGTCATTATTAGATGACTGCCAAAATCCGATGGGAAGTCGCCTATTACGTCATTGGGTCCACCACCCACTTCGCGCCCAAAAAATTGTGCGAGAACGACACCAAGCTATTACTGCCCTAACAGCGCATCCCTTTGGACTCAACGAACTGCAAACAATCTGGCGAGAGATTTCTGATATTGAACGAATCGCTACTCGTATCGCCCTAAAAAGTGTTCGTCCAAAAGATTTAGCGAGTCTGCGCGACACCCTCAATATCCTGCCCCAGGCTCAGCGTATTCTTCACAAGCTTGGTGAGTCATCACCCCTTCTGTCTAATTTATATATCCAACTAGAAATTCCTACAGAATTATTACAACTCCTCACCCAAGCCATCATGCCCGAACCGGCGGCGATTCTGCGCGAGGGTGGCGTAATTGCCCATCAATATCACCCGCAATTAGATGAACTGCGTGCCTTGAGTGCGGATACCGGCCAATTTTTACTGGATCTAGAAAGCCGGGAGCGTCTGCGAACCGGTATCTCTACATTACGGGTCGAATTTAATAAAGTGCATGGTTTTTTTATTGAGGTAACCCACGGACAAACGGATAAAGTTCCTCTAGATTATCAACGCCGACAAACACTGAAAAATGCAGAACGATACATCACCCCAGAACTGAAGGCCTTCGAGGATCAAGCTCTATCTGCTAAAGAGAGAAGCTTTGCACTTGAAAAACAACTCTTTGAAGAACTGGTAGAACAAATCCAAAAAGATGTCCCCGTAATACAAAGTATCGGCCAAGCACTTGCTCAAATTGATGTCCTTGGGTCTCTTGCCAGTAAGGCAAAAACCTTGAACTGGACCTGCCCAAAACTCGTTGAGCAATCGATTCTTCAAATCGATCAGGGTCGCCACCCTGTAGTCGAATCACAATTAGCCAAGCGCTCCTTGTCTTTCTCCGGAAACGATAGCGAATTCAATCTAAGTCGTAAGATGCTACTAATTACTGGACCGAATATGGGTGGTAAATCAACCTATATGCGACAAGTAGCATTAATTACAGTGATGACATATATCGGGTCTTTTGTCCCGGCAAAAACAGCGACCCTAGGACCAATAGACCAAATTTTTACCAGAATCGGAGCGTCCGATGATCTTGCTAGTGGCCGGTCTACTTTTATGGTGGAGATGACCGAAGCAGCTAGCATCTTACACCGCGCTACCCCGCATAGTCTGGTTCTTATGGATGAAATCGGGCGTGGTACCTCAACCTTTGATGGCCTAGCACTGGCCTGGTCCATCGCTAAATACCTCTTAGAAATCAACCAAAGCTATACCCTCTTTGCAACCCATTACTTAGAATTAGCTAGCCTACCTAGTCAGTACCCACAATGTATCAATGTCCACTTATCAGCGATCGAACAAGGGAAGAATTTAATCTTTCTTCATCAGGTAAAACCTGGACATGCTAGCCAAAGTTACGGTTTACAAGTAGCCCAGTTAGCTGGAGTACCAAAAGTTGTTATCCAACAGGCTCGAAAAAAACTCTCAGTACTTGAATCCAATACACCAGCGAATCAAGCGCAAGCAGATCTTTTTTTATCAAACCCGATAGCTCAGAATCACTCTTTCCAAGAAGAGGGAATAACTCATTTAGATACCAAAATGGATAGTCCTGCTGAGCAAGCACTCCGAGACATTGATTTGGACTCTCTGAGCCCCAAAGAAGCCCTCGATATACTTTATCAGTTAAAAAAGCTACTCTAATTTGGCACATCAACAGTGTGGCGTCTAAAGAATGCGTAGTTCGTAACGAATTAATGCAGCGTTGGATGATTGGCCGACGCCGAATCTAAATAATCATCTAGGTTTTCGTAATCATCTTCATCGTTGCCAATCATCAAACCAGTCTGTCCATCAGCACGGCCGTTACTAACCTCTTCATTCGTCGCAGGACGAATGTTGGCTACCTGAATCCAAAAACGCAATGCTATTCCAGCTAGTGGATGGTTGGCATCTAAAATAACGCGATCTTCAGCTAAATCAGTAATGGTATAAATGTATAACGTGTCGTCTTCATCTTCATCCACCTCTGCAAGCGATTGCGGATCATCTGAAACTTCATCAAGTCCGGGAATGCCTTCAAATTGCATACCAATCTCTAAAGGCTCGGGGAACAAGTCGCGTGGCTCGATCCGCAACAAATCCGCATCATACTCGCCAAATGCGTCCGCTGGCTCTAATTGTAAGCGTGTCTCAAAACCAATCTCTTGCCCCTCTAAAGCTTCTTCAATTTTCGGAAATGTGCCTTCATAATCACCATGTAAATAAATCATGGGTTCTGCCGACTCTTCAATTAAATTGTCCTGAGCATCAGTCAAGCGGTATATTAATGAAACAACCGTATTTTTTTTAACTTTCATCAAAGATATTTTACTTGAAACCTACATATACCCCCCCTTCTCCCCCTTTTCCCCTTCCCATTAAGGCCCCCTGGCCTTTGCTGGGTAACATAAGTCCACAAGAGTTTATGAAAGTCTATTGGCAAAAGAAACCCCTCCTAGTGCGTGGGGCTATCCCAGCATTTGAAATCACGCCGGATTTACAAAGCCCGATTTCTGCTCAAGAGTTAATTAATTTAGCCAGCGATGAGCTTGTAGAGTCTCGTTGCATTTTGCAGTCACCTTGGCGATTAAAGCAAGGGCCTCAGACAAAACGATCCATCCCCGCATTATCAAAAAAAAATTGGACTTTACTTGTCCAAGGCGTAGAAGCAAAGCACCCAAGCGCAGCTGCTGTTTTATCCTGGTTTCGTTTTATTCCTGACTATCGCTTAGATGATTTAATGGTAAGTCTTGCCGGCCCAGGTGGTGGTGTTGGCCCTCATTTAGACTCGTATGACGTCTTTCTCATACAAATGTCCGGCAGAAGACGCTGGCAAATCCAAACAAATCCATCAAAAGGCTTCATTGAGAACCTGCCACTGAAAATTTTATCGAAATTTGAACCGCAGGAAGAGTGGATACTCAATCCCGGTGATATGCTGTATTTGCCCCCACAAGTGGCCCATGATGGTGTGGCTCTGGATCCTGGTACGCAAACCTGGTCCGTGGGCTTTCGGGCGCCTAGTTGGCGTGAACTGCTGCAAGAAACTCTCTGGCGACTTGCTGATCAACTCGACAATGATATAAGTCTAGAACAGCTCCTGTGCGACCCCGTTCAAGCTGCAATGATTAACCCAGCTAGCATTCCAAAACGCGTCCGGGATGAGCTGAAGGACCGTTTTCTTGAGTTACCACTTCAAGGTGAAAGTCTTACAGATCTTTTAAAGTTCACACTCGGTGAAATTCTGAGTGAACCCAAGCCACAGATCGTGTTTGAACCGCCTAGTCATCCGCTGAGTGAGGGCGTCTTTCGTAAAACATGTCTAAGTAAAGGCATCACCCTTCTGCCTCAAACTAGACTGCAAATAAGTGGGGATTACCTATTTTGTAATGGTGCATTGATGGCCTTTTTGGACAAAAAATCCGACGCCATTGAATCTTGGTTATTTTTTGCTCACCAACGTGGTTTTCAACCTGCGCAGTGCCGACGATTCCTGTCCTATCCTTCTATGTTCGAGCCAATTTATGAGGCTTATCTAGATGGTTGGCTCACATTAGGCAACCCCCTAGGCAACTAGATTGTCCTTCGATAAAAAAGGGCTTAGCGGATACAATCAGTTATAAATAGTAGATTGACAACTATTTTAGATATAATAAGGATTGGATATAAATCCAACACCTATTCAACAAAAAAATTAACAGTCTTTTAAAGGATCCACACATGAACAAGTCACTATTATTAGCCGCTTTATTAGCATTATCTGTTGCTGCTTGCAGCAAAACTGAAAAGCCAGCTGCTCCTGCTGCTGCTCCTGCTGCTGCAGAACCTGCTAAAGATAGCGCCGCTGCCGCTCCTGCTGCTGCAGAGCCTGCTAAAGACGGCGCCGCTCCTGCTGCTGCCCCTGCCGCTCCTGCTGCTGCCCCTGCCGCTCCAGCTGCTGAACCAGCTAAGAAGTAATTCATTCAGCTCCCAAGGCCGCTCTGTTGAGCGGTTTTTTTTTGCATCACCGTCCTCAATTGCAAGAGCTTTTTTAAACAAACTTGAAATTTTCAACGCCCTATTTTCCGCGTTTTATTTTTATGAATAATATGGCTAAGACTGATTTTTTTTAACTAAATCCGACCATCTTCACACCCAAAAATGTACCTAAGTCAACCCATACGGAATGATCAATGAATATGCAACATCAATCAACTACTTCACCGAACTTAAAATTGATTTATGCCCTTGGCCTAGCTGGCCTTATACCTTTTTTGGTTTCAATTGCAGCACCAGTCACAGGGCTTTATCCCCAAACTGAGTGGTTAGAAATTCGCTTATCTTATGGCGCAACCATACTTAGTTTTGTGGGTGCGATTCACTGGGGAATTGCGATGTCACAACCAGAAATGTCTCGCAAAGATAGAAATATCTTTTTTATTTGGAGTGTTATGCCGGCTCTCATCGGCTGGTATAGTCTTGGCCTAAAACCCGTCGAAGCAAGCACCATACTTGCTCTAGGTTTTATTCTGCATCTTATCCAAGACTATCGCCTACAACGAAAAACTCTTACGCCATCTTGGTACTTCCCACTGCGCATGCTACTAACGATCGTGGCTACTATATGCCTCATCCTTGGACTATTTATTTAACTAAAGGCCCCGCTTCAATAAACCCGCAACGCAGCGAACACCGTGCAATCGTAACCAATCAATTAATTTGCTGATCAATGCCACTCAAGATCTGCTGGCTAATATCGGCTTTAGAAACGACTCCGCTATCCTCCAGTATCATTACTTTTGTAGTACTTGTATCTGAAGTCTTTACCGACACCCGGTATCGCTTAGCTTTTTTCATATCATCATCTTTTGATGATGATTTAAACCAGCCAGAAAACCAGCCGTCTTTTTTGGCAACATCAAAATCCTTTGGATTAACAAATCGCACAAAAAATATACCCTGAGAACGGTCCCGATCCTCAACCGTAAAATTCGAGCGGTCAAGGGCTAAACCAACATCCCGCCAAGAGCGATCAAAGCCTTGATTGAGCGTTAAAACGACTACACCACCCTCTGTATTTACGCGTGTTACTTTAGACTTGTCATTCGTTGGTTTACTAGCTAAGGAGGTTTTAGCACTGTCATAGTTAGTCCCTAAATACACCATCATGCGGGCTAACATCTCCGCCTCTAACTCAGGATCATTGGCCCGCGAGGTCCATAATGTGGAATTCTTATCAACCCCAACGCCAACTAATTCTTCAACAGAACCTCGGTGGGTAACAAAGATCTCGGTTTGACCATTGTCACTTTTCTCAAAGCGGGTTCGAAATTTATCCCGCTCACCAGTCGAGTACAAACTGTCTAAAGCTTTTCCTAAAAAGTTGCGAATCATATCCTGCGGAATCTTCGCCCGATTTTCTGCCCAATCAGTTTCCATAATCCCAGTATTCGGTGAATCAGTGATCAAAATAAACCCTGTATCTTCCCAAAATGATCGAACCTTAGGATATAACTCATCCCCAGATCGCTGCACAACTAACCAACGACGGTTACCATCACGCATAATCCGAATTCCGGCCTGCTCAGGCGTCACTAAATTCTTCGTCGGGGTTTCTTTGATCTTTGAATTCGCAGCACCATATTGCGATAAAGTCGCAGCACCATCAGCAACGCTGTAACGCTTTTGAGCAGACGGGAGCGTCAAATCTGGAGGAATGCTCAAATTCGGGGTTTTCTTTTCACCTTGCGATTTGTAGTCAATCGATTCGCTTGAAAAATTCGTAGTGCATGCGCCGAAGAAGAACATACCGAAAGACACTATGCCAATCCGCATACCTCTCAATACTGGTTGATTCAACTGAAATACTTTTTTCATAATTTCCTATTCAGAGCCTCTATTACTGCACAACAATTACTACTTCACAAAACCTAATTTTGCTAAGTTTTTGACCAGTGTAGCTTGGATTGATTGTGACAATGGCGTCAAAGGTAAACGAATCCCCGGGGCAATCATTCCCATCTCATGCAAAGCCCATTTAACCGGAATGGGATTTGGCTCTATAAACATTAATTGATGTAATGATAGTAATTGAAATTGAATCTCTCTGGCAGTCTCTAATTGCCCTAAAACTGCCGCCTCACACAACTTGGACATCAAATTTGGTGCCACATTGGCTGTTACCGAAATATTGCCGTGACCACCCATCAACATCAAAAAGATCGCTGTTAAGTCATCGCCTGAAAATACCGCAAAATGGCTACTGCCCTGAGCCCTCAGTCCAGCCAATAAAGCCGAAGCCCGCTCCAAATTACCCGTAGCATCTTTTAACCCGATGATCCCAGGTACTTTTGCTAAACGTAAAATCGTATCATTGCTCATGTCCGCTACAGTGCGTCCTGGGACGTTATATAAGATGATCGGCAAATTAACTTCCTGAGCTATCTTTTGAAAGTGTAAAAACATGCCTTCTTGTGTAGGTTTATTGTAATAAGGTACCACTTGTAAACTAGCGTTTGCTCCAACTTGTTTTGCGTATGCGGTTAATTCAATGGCCTCCAAAGTGGAATTACCACCTGTCCCAGCAATCACAGGAATCCGACCCTTGACATGCTCTACAGCCACCCGAATTAATTCGCAATGCTCTTCAAAATTGACAGTTGGGGACTCTCCAGAAGTGCCGACAATCACTATACCGTGTGTTCCCTGTTCAATATGCCAGTCACATAAACGCCGAAGGCTCACAAAATCTATTCCACCATCATCAAACATGGGGGTGACAATCGCGACAATACTGCCAAGAATTGGTAGCTGAGGATAAGTTGTTTTGATGTTCATATCATAATTGTAGCCCAATGCTATTGTGCTTTACAGCACAAATACGTTGAACAATTGCTGGTTTAGGTAATTCTACTCGGCCCTGCTCAAAAGCTACTACTGAGAAATCTTCCTGATTAAGAACTAAATCCAGTAACTCGTTTTCTCTTAATAAAAAATCTGGTTTCGAGGGCTTACCAAACTGGGCATTACCATCTGCGAATGTCTCATAAATAAATACTCCCCGATCTTGAAGTAATTGTAGCCAATTTACCAAAAAAGGTCGGTACAAATAGTTTGTAATAATTACACCTGAAAACTGTTCTCTTTGCAATTGGCTAGGAAACACTGCTAGCTCTAAGTCAAGAACTTCGAAGGTATTTTGCCTTTGATTAGTCTGTAAGCCGTCCATCCTGGGGATGGCTAACCGATTTTCCAGAGTCAAAATAGCCTGCGGATTAATATCAACTCCGTATACTGAATAGCCAGCCTCGATCAAGGCAAAGGCGTGGCGTCCAACCCCACAAGCAACATCTAAAACCTGCCCCTCCCGAGGAATTAATGGCATAAAACGCCTCACCCAGGTAGACGAGTCGGCGTCACTATGAGTAATCAAGCCCCATCGCCTCACGCACATCACGCATCGTTTCTTGAGCAGTTTTTCGCGCCTTATCACAGCCATCGGCAATCAAAGCACGCAACAAACTAGGATCATCCAAATACTGTTGGGCACGCTCTAACATCGGTTGCTGCTCTTTTAAAATCGCTTGAATAACCGGCTCTTTGCATTCAAGGCATCCAATACCCGCCGATGTACATCCAGATTGAACCCACTGCTTAGTTCCCTCATCTGAATACACCTCATGAAATTGCCAAACTGGGCAATGAACTGGATTACCAGGGTCAGTCTTACGCACCCTTGCAGGATCTGTTGGCATAGTTCGCACTTTTTTAGTAATTGACTCAGCACCTTCCCGCAACGCAATCGTATTTTGATAAGACTTTGACATTTTTTGTCCATCTAAACCGGGCAACTTAGACGCTGTGGTGAGTAAAGCCTGTGGCTCTACTAAGATAATCTTCCTAGCACCTTCTAAATAGCCAAACAAGCGCTCGCGATCACCCATCGATAAACTCTGTGCTTCATGCAATAAAGCTTGCGCTTGCTCAAGGGCCTGAGCATCACCTCGCTCTTGATAAGCCGTTCTTGCCTCTAAATACAACTTTGTTCTCTTGCCACCTAATTTTTTTGCTGCAGCTAAAGCCTTTTCTTCAAAACCAGCTTCACGACCATATAAATAGTTAAAGCGTCTTGCAACCTCTCTAGTCATCTCGACATGGGGTACTTGATCCTCACCAACCGGCACATGTTCAGCCCGATAAATCAAAATGTCTGCGGCTTGTAACAATGGATATCCTAAAAAGCCATATGTCTGAATATCCCGATCACGTAATTTTTCTAATTGATCTTTATAAGTCGGTACCCGCTCTAGCCACCCTAAAGGAGTGCCCATCGATAACAAAAGAAATAACTCAGCATGCTCTGGCACCTTACTTTGAATAAATAAAGTCGCCTGTGAAGGATCAACGCCTGCAGCTAACCAATCAATCACCATCTCCCAAATCGACGCTTCAATCATCTCTGGCGTTTCATAATGCGTCGTCAAAGCATGCCAATCTGCTATAAAGAAATACGATGGGTACTCGGATTGCAAACGAATCCAATTTTTCAGAACACCATGATAGTGACCTAAGTGAAGAGCCCCTGTTGGGCGCATACCAGAGATAACGCGTTCAGAAAACATATACTTTTAGATTTGAAATAAAGACCACACTGGTTTTAAATGAGTCGCTAAGGGTGGCAGTATTCCCAAATCAGTTCGACTCTCTGTCGGATCATGAAAATCTGATCCGCGAGAGGCATAAAAGCCGTATTGTGTTGCAACCTTGGCATACTCAACATACTGCTCAGGAGAGTGACTGCCCGTTACCACCTCGATACCAAGACCACCAGCTTGTAAAAACGCAAGGTACAGACTATCTTTTTCTAGATCAGTCAGACGATATCTGCCTGGATGAGCAATAATCGCCACCCCTCCAGCATCTTTGATCCAAGTTACAGCTTCAGCTAAAGTGGCCCAAACATGGCCGACATAACCAGGCTTACCGTCAATCAAAAATTGAGTAAATACTGCATTTGTGTCTACACAAATACCTTTTTCGACAAGAAATCTCGCAAAATGGGTTCTAGATAGTAACTCTGGATTACCAGCCAATGCAGTAGCTCCCTCGTAAGCACCAGGAATTCCAACTGCCGCTAATTGCCGAGCAATCTCCTGACCTCTTTGCATACGCCCATCTCGCGTTTTACGTAAGCCCTCTATTAAGCGTTGGTCATAAGGATTAATACCTAAACCCACTATATGAATAGTCTGCCCAAGCCAACTCACTGATATTTCTACGCCACCCAAATACTTCATACCAAGATTTCTGGCGGATTCTTCAGCCCGTGCCTGACTACTCACTAAATCGTGATCTGTTAGTGACCATAACTCCACACCATTTGACTTGGCGCGCACAGCCAATTGCTCAGGGGTCAATGTCCCGTCCGATAAAACAGAATGGCAGTGCAAATCTGCATTTATAGAATTCATCTGACTATTTTACAGTTGAATGCCCAGCAAGACTAAAAGCACTGCTTAAAAGGTGCGCTAGTGCTTGACGCCATCAAAATCGGACGCATGGGCTAAGTTAACTTCGTATCCACAACGCGTCTTGGAGCAGATAAATACTCTTTTGATTGCATCTCAATTAAACGTGAAACCGTCCGGTGGAATTCGCCGGCCATCTGTCCTTGCAAATATAACTGATCACAATCGACCTCGGCCGAGATGATTAACTTAATTTTATGGTCATAAAAAACGTCAATTAGCCAAGTAAAACGCCGCGCCTCACTCGACATGCGAGGGCTCATCAAGGGCACATCCGTGAGAATAACAGTATGAAACATCGAAGCGATTTCGAGGTAATCATTTTGAGAGCGTGGACTTACACACATGGATTCAAAATCAAACCAGGCAATCCCACCAGCGCGTCGAACCGCTCGAATTAGCCGATTTTCAATTTTTAATTCTGGATTTTCATCTTGATGGGCGCCAGCCAATTGATCAAAAACCCGCCCAATCTCATCTGTCACATCAGGTGTTATTGGACTGAGATAAACGCGCACTTGATCCATCACAATTTTGCGATAATCAACCCCAGCATCTACATTGATTACGTCTAATTGTTTTTCTAATAAGGCAATAGCCGGTAAAACACGATCCCGGTGCAGGCCATCCGGATACAACAAATCTGGCCGATAGTTCGACGTCATAATAAATTGCACTTGATTTTTAAATAACGCGTCAAGTAAACGATACAAAATCATGGCGTCAGCTACATCACTGACGTGAAATTCATCAAAACAAATGAGCTGATAACGCTCGCCAATGCGTTTACCTAACTCATCTAAAGGATCAGCACGACCTCGTAAATCCTGCAGTTCACGGTGCACTTCGCGCATAAATTCATGGAAATGAATACGTGTCTTCTTGGGGTAAGTAATCGCCTCATAAAAGCAATCCATGATGAAGGATTTACCTCGCCCAACACCACCCCAAAAGTAAACGCCCCGAGGAGCTTGGGAAGAACTCTTCAACAATTTAGAAAAAAATCCACTTCGGGCCTGTTCAAACTCAACCCACTCGGATTGGCACCTTGCCAAACGATCGACAGCAGCCTCTTGCGCAGAATCGCTTTGATATCCTTTTTGAATTAAAGCTTGGTGGTATAAATCGGTAACCCGCATGCAACCGATCAGTTAAAAGTTTAAGGCTCGGCCAGCTGTTGCCAATGCGGCCTCCCGAATCGGCTCTGATAAGCTAGGATGCGGGTGGCAGACTCTTGCAATATCTTCCGCAGCGGCCCTAAACTCCATCGCCACAACTGCCTCAGCAATTAAGTCTGAAGCTGCAGCAGCAATAATGTGAACCCCTAAAATCTCGTCAGTGACCGCGTCTGCTAAGATCTTCACAAAACCATCACTCATCCCCATCCCCAAAGCGCGACCATTGGCCGCAAATGGAAATTGACCCGGCTTATAAGCCCTGCCCTCAGCTTTTAATTGCTGCTCATTTTTACCAACCCAGGCAATCTCTGGTGAGGTATAAATTACCCACGGAATACAGTTGTAGTCGATATGTGGTTTTTGGCCGGCTAAAATTTCTGCGACCAGTACCCCCTCGTCCTCTGCCTTATGCGCTAACATCGGACCACGTACTACATCGCCAATCGCATAAATGCCTGGCACAGACGTAGCACAGGTGTGCTCATCAACTGGAATAAAACCTTTTTCATCGACCCCTAATCCGACTACGGCCAAATTTAATCGATCTGTATTGGGAACTCGGCCAACCGAAACAATTAAGCGATCGACTACCAGTACTTTTTCAACCCCAGTGGCATCTTGATAAGTAATCGAGACATTATTTTTACCCGGCTTTACTGACTGAATCTGTATACCTAAATCAAATTTCAAACCTTGTTTAGTAAATAATTTCTTAGCCTCGGCCGCAATCCCTTCATCACAAGCCCCCAAAAAGGTCGGCAGCGCTTCTAAAATAGTTACGTCTGAGCCCAAGCGGCGCCAGACGGAACCCAACTCAAGGCCAATCACGCCGGCTCCAATTACCCCTAATTTTTTAGGTGTTTGAGAATACTTTAGAGCACCTTCGTTATCACAAATTAATTCGTTATCAACCACAATATCTTTTAAATGACGCGCCTTTGAGCCACTTGCAATAATGACTTTCTTAGCCAATACAACTTCTTTTTCCTTACCCACAATCTCAACTTGGTAAAACTCACCTACCTGCCCAAGAAAAGAGGCGTAACCCTTTAAATGAGTCACTTTATTTTTCTTAAATAAATACTGAATACCCGCTGTCATTTTTTGAACAATGGCGTCTTTGCGAGCAATCATCTTCTGTACATCAATTTGTAATTCGCCTACCGAAATACCGTGCGCGGCACTGTGATGCCCAATATTTTCGAACTCCTCAGAAGAGGCCAATAATGCCTTGGACGGAATACAGCCAACATTGAGACAAGTGCCCCCAAGACGAGGCTCTTGCTTGGGGTCATCAAAGGCATTACCCTCGGCACAGCCCACCCGAAAACCTAACTGGGCAGCACGGATTGCAGCAATGTAACCACCGGGGCCAGCCCCAATAACTAAGACATCAAACTCTTGACTCATTTTTACTTCCTTCAATCAATGTATATTTAGATATCCAAGAGAAGACGCGCCGGATCCTCAAGAGCCTCTTTCATCGCCACCAATCCTAAAACAGCCTCACGGCCATCAATAATCCGGTGATCGTAAGATAATGCCAAATAATTCATTGGTCGGACAACAATCTGGCCAGCCTCAACAACTGCCCGATCCTTCGTCGCATGAATCCCTAAAATGGCTGACTGCGGTGGATTGATAATTGGCGTAGACAACATGGAACCAAAAGTTCCACCATTCGAAATAGAAAATGTTCCACCCGTTAAATCGTCAAGCGTTAATTTACCATCCCTGGCTTTTGCACCAAACTCTGCAATTTTTTTCTCAATTTCGGCCAGACTCATCTGATCACAGTCCCGTAAAATCGGCACAACTAAGCCTCTTGGCGATCCCACTGCAATACCAATATCAAAATACCCGTGATAAACAATATCCCCGCCATCTACCGAGGCATTCAAAATAGGGTATTTTTTCAAAGCATGCACGGCAGCCTTCACAAAAAACGACATAAATCCTAATTTAACGCCATGCTCTTTTTCAAACTGATCTTTATATTTATTACGCATCGACATCACTGGTGCCATGTTGACCTCGTTAAAGGTCGTCAAAATAGCATTCATCGACTGCGACTCTACCAGACGCTCTGCAATCCGCGCTCTTAAACGACTCATCGGAACACGCTCTTCTGGACGGTTTCCTAGCAACATGTGAACTGGGGGAGTGGTTAATTTTTGCGCCGGTAATGCACTTTTAGCAACTGGCTGCGGTGTCTGTGCATTTAAGGCATCCGACTTGGTGACTCGACCATCCTTACCAGAACCACTTACCTGACTTGGTGAGATATTTTTTTCAGCTAAAATCTTCGCCGCAGAAGGCATTGCAATCGTTGCGCCCGATTGCGGTTCGGGAACAGTTGATACAACAGGAGCAGGCGCAGCTTTGTGATCGCTATTAATCCGAGCAATCACCTGATCTGAATTAACCAGAGCGCCATCGACTGCGAGGATCTCTGATAAAAGCCCAGCGGAGGGCGCAGGGACCTCCATCACCACTTTATCTGTTTCAATCTCAATCAGGATTTCATCCTGAATAATTAGGTCACCAATTTTTTTCTTCCACTTTAAAAGCGTTGCTTCAGCAACGGACTCTGATAACTGAGGAACTTTCACTTCATGCATTGCCATACTTATATTCCTTTGAATGGATTGGTTATTTCTACTATTTATCTAACGACAGAGACACCTTTTAGCTTGGCAAATGCGGCATCTACTAGAGCTTTTTGCTGCTCTTGGTGCAGGTGCGCATATCCGCAAGCGGGTGATGCAGATGGCGGTCGACCGGCGTAACCCAACTTTTGCCCATCATGCATATTCTCTAAAATATTATGTTGAATAAAAAACCAAGCACCCTGATTTTGTGGCTCATCCTGACACCAAACTAACTCTGTTACATTGGGGTATTTTTTTAATTCAGCCGCAAATGATTTGTGTGGAAAGGGGTACAACTGCTCCACGCGAATAATCGCTGTATCCTTAGATTTCTTGGTTTCCCGTGCCTTCACTAAATCATAGTAAACCTTACCCGAGCACATAATCACCCGGTGCACTTTTTGTGCATCAAGTTCACTACTTTGCTCACCTAAAACTGTGTGGAACTCGCCTTTGGTAAATTCTGACATCGGCGACGCCGCATCTTTATTTCGGAGTAATGACTTCGGCGTAAAAATGACCAAAGGCTTACGAAATGAACGTATCATCTGCCGGCGTAATAAATGAAAAATTTGCGAAGCAGTCGTCGGTTGGACAAGTTGCATATTGGTATCTGCGCATAACTGCATAAAGCGCTCAGGTCTAGCCGAAGAGTGCTCCGGGCCCTGCCCCTCGTAACCGTGCGGCAACATCATGACAAGGCCGTTGACCCGACCCCACTTCACTTCTCCAGAGGCGATAAATTGATCAATGACAACCTGAGCGCCATTGACAAAGTCTCCAAATTGTCCCTCCCAAATGGTCAAGGTATTAGGCTCAGCAGAGGCGTAGCCATACTCAAAACCAAGTACAGCCTCTTCTGACAAAATAGAATCAATCACCGTAAAAGGAGCCTGGCCATTACCCACATTTTGTAGCGGAATATAAGTCCCAGTATCCCACTTTTCACGGTCCTGATCATGCAAGACCGAGTGCCGATGGGTAAAAGTCCCACGCCCTGAATCCTCACCTGATAATCGAATCGGATAACCACTCGCTAGCAGTGATGCAAAGGCCATATGTTCGCCCATGCCCCAGTCGACATTCATTTCACCTCGCCCCATTGCGGCGCGATTCTTTAAAACGTTCTCGACTAAGGGGTGAACCTTAAAACCACTTGGAATTTGCGTAATTTTTTCTGCGAGTCTTTTCCACTCAGCGAGGGGAATCGCGGTATCTGCATGATCAGTCCATTTACGATTTAAAAACGGTGACCAATCAACAGAGAATTTCCCTTTAAAGTTCGTAATAACTGGATCAGAGGTGCTCTTACCTGCCTCTAACTCAGTGCGATACGCCTTGACCATCTCATCACCACCGCCAACTGGTAAGACGCCCTGCGTTTCTAATTTATCTGCATACAGCTTTCTAGTACCTGGATGCTGGGCAATTTTTTTATACATCAAGGGTTGCGTCATGGATGGCGTATCTTGCTCGTTATGACCTAATTTTCTAAAGCAAATCAGGTCAATGCCAACGTCTTTTTTAAATTTCATGCGGTATTCAACCGCGATTTGTGTTGCCAAAACTACTGCTTCAGGATCATCCCCATTAACGTGCAAAATCGGCATTTCAATTGTTTTTAAAATATCTGTGCAATACAAGGTCGAACGCATATCTCGTGGATCCGAAGTCGTAAAGCCAATTTGATTATTAATCACAATGTGTAGCGTGCCGCCGGTATGATAGCCACGAACCTCCGCCAACGCCAGTGTTTCCTGCACCACCCCTTGTCCAGCAATCGCAGCGTCGCCATGCACTAAGATTGGAAGTACCTCTGCACCAGTTGTGTCGCCGCGACGATCCATCCGAGCGCGTACAGACCCTTCAACAACAGGATTAACGATTTCTAGATGTGATGGGTTAAATGCCAAGGATAAATGGACTGGCCCACCGGCAGTAGAAATATCGCTAGAAAATCCTTGGTGATACTTCACATCCCCAGAAGGCAGCTCTTCAGGAGCTGTATGGTCAAACTCGGCAAATAAATCAGCCGGCATCTTACCAAGGGTATTAACTAGAACGTTTAAACGGCCTCGGTGTGCCATACCAATTACAATTTCTTTGACCCCAGCCATGCCGGCGGCGTCTAAAATCTCATCCATCTGAGCAATAAAACTCTCGCCACCCTCTAAAGAAAAACGCTTTTGTCCCACATACTTGGTATGTAAGTACCGCTCCAAGCCTTCTGCAGCTGTGAGACGATCTAAAATATTGATTTTTTTGACTGAGGCGAAATGCGGTGTGGAACGAATTGTCTCTAGTTTTTCTTGCCACCACTTTTTAATGGTTTGATCAGTGATGTACATGTACTCAACACCAATTGTTCCACAATACGTTTGACGCAAGTTCTGGAGCAACTCACGCAAAGTCATTTTATTCTTACCAAAAAAGGTATTACTGGTATTAAAGACAATATCCATGTCTGCATCAGTAAAACCATAAAATCCTGGATCAAGCTCAGGAATCACCGGTCTTTCGGTTCTTTTTAAGGGGTCTAGGTCAGCCCAACGGGTACCAATGTTCCGATACGTAGCAATTAACTGTTGAACGGCAACGCGCTTGCGTCCCATTTCAGAATCTGCTGAATCATCTAGAACCCGAATCGGACCGAGTTTGGAGCGTTGCGCAAATGAAGCCACAATTGGCGCATGTGCGATATCTTTAATATCAGTTCCGTCGACTGCAGGCAAGTGCTGGACACTATCAAAATAAGTTCGCCAAGTTTCTGCGACAGAGCCAGGATCATTAAGATAAGCTTCGTAAAGCTCTTCTACATAGGGGGCGTTCCCCCCGAATAAATAGGAGGTACCACGATACGACTGCATCATATTGCTCACCTTTTCCTCGGGTTTCCCGAAATGAAGTGGGTTAATCAACCATTCGCGACACGGCCAAACCGACTAGCGAATTGCGTTCCAAATACCAATCTTACTGCATAAAATTTTACTTACTCTTTAACAAACATCTCACCACACTCAATCAAATACGATTTTCAATATAACTGATTTAAATGAATGATCGAAGAATATTTGCACAAATTTTATGCCAAGAACTCACGAAATGATACATTTTTATAGCCAACTGCTGCGAAAATCAGTTTTTTGGTAATTTTTTTTAATTTTAGGAAATTTCCTACAAGAAAATCAGAAATTGAGTATTTAAAATCTATCGTTTTTTTCTTACTATTGATGACTCGTATAACAGAGTGAGAAACAAGATGAATGATCTAATTAATTACAACGAACATGCCTATATCAGCACTAGAGAGTCGGCAAAAAGACTCAATGTTTCACTCGGAACAATACAAAAAATGGTAGAAATGGGCGAATTAACTGCTTGGAAAACTCGGGGCGGGCACCGGCGCGTTTTAGTTCAGTCCATCGATGACCATCTAAAAAGTCGGCATTTATCTTATCGAAATCAATTAATTAGGGAGCGAATTCTATTTGGGATCTTTAAACGAACGGATAATATCCTGTACTTCGAAAAACTACTTGAATCATTTAAAAATCCAGTTCAATTTGCATCTAGTATCGATGTCTGCGAAGCCCTCATGCGGATTGTCGAATTAAAACCACACGCCATATTTATCGACTGCCTATTACCCCCAACTGAACAACTCCATTTTATTCATTACCTGAGCAAAAATGAAGTTACACAAAAAATACCTATTTTGATCGATGAAGGCTTTACAGAACTCCACCCCGGAGTTTTGCGACTAGCCGGAGAAAATGCTGGCATTATCCAAACATTTCCAAGAAGGGAGGCCGCTCCGATTAATCCCGATGATACTTTTAAACACCCCTATATTTTTGGCTACCCAGGTTCTTCCTCAGACTCCACACCGTTGATTCAGGGGCAAGACCTCGAAGAAATCATTCAGGAAGCATTAATGAAAAGCTCCGCCGAATAATACGAAACTTGATAAATAGTATTTGAACTAAAAATTAAGCCATAGAATTACTGAGTATCATTTTTGGGTATTTTTTAGGTATTTAATCCACGAAATTATCTACTGAGGTTATCTACTGTATTAATCCAAGATGGATATCTACTAGTTTTTAATTGTAATGGCCGTGACTTATTTACTTAAATGAATTTCAAACAAGCGTTTCAAATATCGTTTCAATCTATTACTAAATATTAAAACCAGCCCATTTATCGTAAATGGGCCCAAGAATTACTTAATTAAAAAGTCCTCTTTAGACCTCTCAGCCATCCATAATGGCTTCTTACCCCGACCTGTCCATGTTTTACCAGTCTCTGGGTTACGATATTTAGGAGGGACTTTTGCTAACGACTTTGAACCCGACTTCATAATTCCTGCTCGCTTAGAAAATAAATCGTCCGAAGTTAATCCATACTCCTCAATTAATGCTAAAACCTTTTCAATGCCAATGCGTTTTTCTTGCTCCTTAACCTCTTGAATTTGACGGTCTAAAGCCTCTCTTTGCTCAATTAACTCTTGATAGGTTGCTGTCATAGTAATCCCTTTAAATAAAATTAATAATCTAAAAATGTATCATAAACCATTTGATGGTGAGCTTGGTATTAATACCCCTAATTAATCAGGTCATTTAATACTATTAATATTTAATATTAATGTAAATAATAACATTAATAGTATTAATAACATTCACTAATTAAAGTTAATACCTGTTAATGGGTAGCTATAAGCAGAACATTGAGCTCGTGTGATGGTAATTTTTGGGCTGAATTACCCAGTAAAAGCAGTTCACCCATGTAGAGTGCACAGTATTTATTCTGATGAGTTGTCAATTTCACCGCGCATGCACGTTTCACCCAATTGTTATCTAGCAAACTATTTCCAACGCTCAATTTGAACGTCCACACTCTCTTGGCCATCACTGATCGTTAATTGCCCCTCCAAGATCGTTGCTTGTAACTGCATGGACCGTTTAGCAAATACTAATAAACCTTGCGCACTTGCAGATGTAATGCGGTGTATCTCTAAATTGTTTAATCGCGTTAACTTATTTTCTATTGCCCTAAACCAAACCTCAGCCGCATGATGATAAGCGTACACATATACCTGCCTGGCTTTACCACAAGCTTTTATAATGGGTCGATCTTCAGGCTGCCCCACTTCAATCCAACATTGAATCTGATCTGAAAAATCGCGTAAGCTAACATCGGGCTCTTGAGCATCTGATAACCCTGCACCAAAGGCAATCATGCCGTCTCCCTGACAAACCGTTTGTATCTGATGTGCCTGTAATGCTAAGGCAATTAAACGAACCATCATGCGCTCGTCAGTTTCGCTTGGATGACGAGCTAGAGTTAAGGAATGATCAGCGTAATATCCTAAATCAATATTTGCTATTGCTAAATGCGCTTTATAGATTGTCGACTTAATGGCCATATGCAGTGAACTCAAATACCTGATTATGCTCTCGCCAAGTAATTTTTGAATGACTATTGCGGAAAACATTTTTTTACTAAAGGATGGATAATTTACTTGTTATTCACTACAAGCTTCTCTTGCATCAAATTGCCCAAAACAATTCTTCCAAATAAAATTTGTCAAACCTGTGGTCGAAACTTCACCTGGCGAAAAAAATGGGAGCGTGATTGGCTCCACGTAAAATTCTGTTCAGATAAATGCCGTATGCAAAAATCAAAGAAAATATGAAAACTCTGCGCTTGATTCTTGGAGACCAACTAAATCCTTGCCACTCATGGTTCTCAACAATAGATCCAAATGTTTTCTATATTCTCCTCGAAATCCGGCAAGAGACCGACTACGTTCTGCACCATGCACAAAAAATCATCGCTATTTTTGCCGGTATGCGAGATTTTGCTCAGCAACTTCAAACCGCTGGCCACCATGTGCAATATCTGGGTATTCAAGACACCTCTGATAGTCCTTCATTAACTACCCATTTATCCCAAGTAATTCAAAAGAATCGCTTTACGCATTTTGAATATCAAGAACCCGACGAATGGCGCCTAGATGATCAATTAGAACAATTTACGCAAGATCTTTCTATTTCTTCCAAAATGGTTTCTAGTGAACACTTCTTTACGCAACGGTCTACCGCCCAAGATTTTTTTGGCGAGCGAAAAAAATGGTTGATGGAAAGCTTTTATAGACAGATGCGCCAGCAACATCAAATATTGATGGCGCCTGACCAAAAACCGATTGGTGGTACGTGGAATTTTGATCAGGCTAATCGAAAACTATGGCGTGGAAGTCCACCTGAACCAATCGATCAAAGACCTGTTCATAATCACCAAAAAATTTGGGAAGAAATTCAACAGCAAGGCATCAAAAGTTTTGGCAATCCACAAAGCGCCCAAATTCGGTGGCCACTCAACAGGACAGAAGCACTCAACTCCTTAAACGATTTTATTCAAAATCGACTACCTTATTTTGGAGATTTTCAAGATGCTATGACTTCGAAATCATGGCGCTTATTTCACGCTCTGATCTCCTTCGCACTCAATACGAAAATGCTTTCTCCCTTAGAAGTTGTGCAGGCAGCCGAGCAAGCCTACCATCAGAATAAAGCCCCGATTGCCTCTGTGGAAGGCTTTATTCGCCAAATTCTTGGGTGGCGAGAGTATATTCGTGGTGTCTATTGGGCGCAAATGCCCAACTATTCAGAACAAAACTTTTTTAATCATCAGCAACCGCTACCAAAATGGTTCTGGACTGGCGACACAAAAATGCAATGCCTACATCAGGCAATTACCACCTCCTTAGAGCAAGCCTATGCTCACCACATCCAAAGACTCATGGTCATTGGTAATTTTGCTTTACTAGCAGGCCTAAACCCGCAAGCACTGCACCGTTGGTATCTTGGTATCTATATCGATGCCTTTGAATGGGTAGAACTTCCCAACACCCTAGGTATGAGCCAATTCGCAGATGGTGGCTTACTGGCATCCAAACCTTATGTCTCTAGCGCTTCATATATTCATAAGATGAGCGATTATTGCTCATCCTGTTTTTACGACAAAAAACTCCGAACCGGCGAGCGAGCCTGCCCAATGAACTCTCTCTATTGGAACTTTTTCGACCAACATCGCGCCCAATTAGCAAATAATCCAAGAATTGGTATGGCTTACCAACACCTCAATAAAATGGCTCCCGAAACGCTCCAAGAAATCAAAAAACACGCCCAGTCGACTATCAAAAATATTGGCACAATTTAAGCAACTTTATAATCAACCGATGAATACAAACTGGACTGATTTAATGCCCCTAACCGACTCTTTTGAGGGCGAAGTCGTGCGAGTTGAGTTGGCTAATAAGAACCTAGCAATCTATCAAATCAACGGGAAAGTCTACTGTACTGATAATCAATGCACACACGGCAATGCGCTATTGTCCGATGGAGTTATTGACGGTTATGAAATCGAGTGTCCTTTTCATCAAGGTAGATTTGATATCCGAGATGGTCGTGTCATGTGCGACCCCGCCGAAAAAGCCCTTAAGTCATACCCTATATTGATTAAAGAAGATCGCATATGGGTCGATCTGAATTAAATCTTCTTCGCAAAAATCAAGTATTCTTCCCACCAGGGATCAGAAACGCTTAAAATAGAGCTATGAAAATACCTGAACTTCTCGCTCCAGCCGGCAGCCTTGAGATGCTAAATACCGCCTTTAATTTTGGCGCGGATGCCGTATATGCCGGACAACCGCGTTATTCACTGAGAGTTCGAAACAACGATTTTGGCGATTTAGATGTGCTAGCTAAGGGCATCAATACGGCTCATCAGCAGGGTAAAAAGTTTTACTTGGTATCAAATATCCTTCCACATGGCAGTAAAACTAGAACTTTTATCGATGATATGCAAGATGTGATCCAGTTGGGTCCAGATGCACTCATCATGTCCGATCCTGGCCTGATCATGATGGCCCGAGAAAATTGGCCAGACATGCCAATCCATCTATCGGTCCAAGCTAATACCGTGAACGGGGCGGCTGCGCGTTTTTGGCGCTCCGTGGGCATCAGTCGAATTATCCTTTCTCGTGAACTGTCACTTGACGAAATCGAAGCAGTTCGGCAAGACTGCCCAGAAATGGAATTAGAGGTATTTGTCCACGGTGCGCTTTGCATCGCCTACTCAGGTCGCTGCTTATTGTCTGGCTACTTTAGTAAAAGAGATCCAAACCAAGGTGCTTGTACCAACTCCTGTCGGTGGGATTACAAGATATACCCTGGGCAAGAGGATGCGACTGGTGATATTTACCTCTTAGAGGAGGGCAATCGACCCGATGCACTCATGCCAATTGAAGAAGATATGCATGGTACGTATATTTTAAATTCCAAAGATTTACGGGCCATTGAACATGTCGAACGCCTGACACAAATGGGTATTGATTCTTTTAAAATCGAGGGCCGGACTAAGTCCCCTTACTACGTTGCTCGAACTTGTCAATCTTATCGGACCGCAATCAATGACGCCGTCAGTGGTAGACCCTTCAACCCAATCCTTCTTGGCCACTTAGAAGGTTTAGCGAACCGTGGCTATACCGATGGCTTTTATCAACGCCATCATGATAGTGAATATCAAAATTACCTCAAGGGATTTTCTATTTCAGGGCGAAGCATGTATGTTGGCCAAGTACTTGCAATCGACCCAATTCTTGGCGCCAAAATTGATGTCAAAAATCGCTTCGCAGTCGGGGATCGCCTAGAAATTATTGAACCAAATGGTAATACTGATGTCACTATCGAAGCTCTTTGGGACATTCATGGCAAACCGATTCGGGTGGCGCCGGGATCTGGCCATATCGTCTATGCCCAAATACCTTGCCAATCGAACGTCGCCTTCCTGGCGCGCTACATCCAAGTCAATGCGCCTGCAAAGATCGAACAAATTCAGATTTTAGAAGCATAACTTTTTTCTTATTTGATCCTTGCTCTGCAAGGCAGTCCCACTTACGAGATGAATTCCTTACCCAATAATTACCGTGCCCTCATCATCGGCTCCTCGGGCACTATCGGCCAAGCACTCAAAAAGCAACTTGAAAGCGATCCAAAGGCTGGGTCTATTTACGAAATATCTAGAAACACGCCTATTGCAATTGATCTGCAAGATGAGCAAACAATCCAAAATGCTGCAAAAGAACTTGCACAATTCGCCCCACTGCATCTGATTCTTATAGCTACAGGTGTGCTGCATTCAGAAGAGTTACAACCTGAGAAAAAAATAGGTGATCTACAAATACACGCCATGTCAACTGTCTTTGCAATCAACACGTTTGGGCCAGCTCTTATTCTGAGATATTTTGCACCTCTGCTTAGTCGCGACCGAGCAATCATGGCATGGATCTCAGCTAAAGTCGGTAGTATTGAGGATAATCGCCTGGGTGGGTGGTATAGCTACCGAGCCTCGAAGGCGGCTCTGAACATGATTATCCAAACTGGCGCCATTGAAATACACCGTACGAACCCACAAGCCTGCCTAATAGCACTTCACCCCGGAACAGTCAAAAGCCCTTTATCAAGGCCTTTTGGGGGTATTCTAAAAGGTCAAGAACCACAAAATGCCGCTCTTCAAATGTTAACTAGCCTTGATCAAGTTAAACCGTCCTCTCGGGCAATTTTTTTGAGTTATGATGGCCAAACCATCCCCTGGTGACCTCGACAAGTCATAACACCCTATATTCTTAGTATGATCGGCCTACTATGTATCGCACCCTAACTATCCTCATATTCCTCCTCCTGATGTCACTAAATTTGACTTCGGCCCAAACCAACCCCAAAATAGGTCAGGCTCTAAGCGATGGTCAACATGTCCTTTTGATGCGTCATGCCTATGCCCCAGGGATTGGCGATCCGCCTAACTACCAACTCAATAATTGCCAAACACAACGTAATCTCAATACAACTGGAAAAAAACAAGCGCGGATCCTAGGTCAATGGCTTCGATCAAATGGGGTAATTGATGCCAAAGTATTTTCAAGTCCATGGTGCCGGTGCCTAGAAACCGCGCAATTATTAAATTTTGGTCCAGTCACAATGGAACCCGTGATAGCCTCTTTTTTTGACAACCCGGAAAAAGCCACATCGCAAAATAAACTCCTACAACACTGGCTCCAATCAACCCTCTCAAAGCGCCCAAACAGTCCGATTATTTTGGTGACGCACCATGTGAATATCCAAGAGTATATGGGCCAGGCAATTGGGTCGGGTGATATGGTTCTTGTCCGAGTTGCACCTGATGGCTCACCTACCTCGTACCAAATTATCCCAAGCCCAGCTTATGAATAAATTCGCTGTTATTTTTGATACCGATCAGGATTTTTTTCAACAACGCCTCAACCAAGTAAAAGTTGATCACTATGAAAAAACACGGAACTCTATCGATGGATCCGTAACCCACCTATCGCCTTATATTACCCATGGCTTTGAAGCACTGCCAGCAATCGTGCGTTATCTAAAAATGAAGCACTCTTTAAATACGAAACATAAGCTATACGCCGAACTCGGCTGGCGAGAATATTTTCAGCACGTTTGGGGTCACCTTGGAAATGGTATTTTTGAAGACATTCGCCCAGCAATCCCCGGAATTAGCTATTGCTCAGAAATGCCTCTAGATATTCTTACTGCGAATACTGGGATTGCAACAATCGATCGATCAATCCAAATGCTCTACAACTCAGGTTATCTCCATAATCATGCCAGAATGTGGCTAGCAAGTTATTGTGTGCACTACCGTAAAATAGCCTGGTTACCGGCAGCGCAGTGGCTATACGGGCATCTCCTAGACGGCGATCTGGCTTCTAACCACCTGTCTTGGCAATGGGTCGGTAGAACCTTTAGCTCCAAACCCTACCTCTTTAACGCCGCCAATGTTTCAAAATACGCTAGCGTAGAGTGGCATTGCCAGAATACGCCAATTGATACTACCTACGAGGTACTTGAAAATTTAGCATTCTCACCAGACGTTATGCCGCATACGCCGCGAGCATCCTTGTTGCAAGACCCCGTACCTGAATTATTCACTACACCACCAAAAGACCTCGTAGAAAAATTTGCCTTCATTAAAAAAGTAGATCCCAAAAAACTCCTAGGAAAAACAAATATTGCTCTGATCCACCCCTGGAATTTAAAAGATCAGGAGGGGCCATTTTTTCAACTTGGAATCATCGATTTAGGGTTTCATCAACGCTTTGCGTGGTCTAGAAAACGCTGGGAATTTGTTCTTACTCGGATGAAACATATCTGTCGAGATATTTTAATGGCCGACCTATCTACCACTTTGATACCTCTAATAGAACAAAATCCCCACTTAAACTTTGAAATCACCCAAACTTATAATCCATCCTATTTTGAACTCATCAATCGTTTAGAAGTCTGTGAAAATACCTTAGTACATCCCGTACCCCGTTTTTTAGATGACCCAGAAAATTTATGTCCCTCTTTTAGTAAGTTTTGGCAACAAGTCACAAGCAAAAATTCATATCCTAGGCCATAATTATTAGATCAATAACTCCCCCCCTTTTTGAGAAAATTACCAGTGAAAAATATTGTCATCTTTAGTTTCAAGCGCCTTATCGTTATTTTTGGACTACTTGTACTCGCCTCATGCGCTAGTCCAAAAATTGAAGATTATGCCAGTGAAAAACCGCTCCTCAATTTGTCCGAGTACTTTAACGGTACCGTCAAAGGATATGGGATCTTTACAGACCGAAGTGGACAAGTCGTCAAGCGCTTTACAGTCGATATCGTGTCTACATGGCAAATGCGCGATGGTATTAAAACTGGCGTACTAGACGAGTCCTTTGTCTATTCTGATGGAACTACTCAAAAAAGAATCTGGACCTTAAAAGAAATTCGCCCGAACTACTTTGAAGGCAGTGCTGCTGATGTTGTCGGAATTGCTCTTGGACAAGCAAAGGGAAATGCCCTGCATTGGAACTACACACTGTCATTACCGGTCGATGGCAGAGAAATCGAAGTCAAAATGAATGATTGGATGTATTTAATTACCCCACGCATCATGCTTAACCGAACTCAAATGACGAAGTTTGGCTTCTACCTCGGAGAAGTTACATTGTCTTTTGAAAAAATATAATGGCACACCTAGCTTGGGTAATTTTAGGTTTTCAAGCAGTCTGGTTTAGTTGCGCTTGGGGAGTTTCCCATGGCATGCCATTGTTACCAATCAGTGCAGCAGTCATATACTTAGCCGTATTTTTTTTCTTTCAAAAAAATCGGCAACAAGCCATTCTTTTCCTGGCTAAAACATGCTTACTCGGTATGGTTATCGATACAATCTTAAGTGCTACTGGTCTAATACAATTTCATGATGCTTATCCAAAACCGTTTGAAATGATTCAACCTTGGTGGATGACAATTCTTTGGCTATGTTTTGGTGCGTCCTTTGAGCTTTCATTTACATGGTTGCGTAATCGGCCATATGTAGCATTTTTTCTAGGCAGTATTTTTGGACCTGTCGCCTATTATTCTGGTACCATATATGAGGTGATTTATCCCCTACAAACTATTGGACTCATCGCTTTGGGCTTAGGTTGGGGTTTAACAATGATCCTCATGTTAAGGTGGTTAGCACCTATGCTCATTCCACTTCCAAATATCAGCGATAATGGCCCGTTTCCTTCTGATCAATAATCCATCAACAGCACATCAATATTCCTTGGAGAAAAAATGTTCAAACGAATTAGTTTGTTAGTCTTGCTTCTGTCCATGACTTCTATAGGTCCTAGCCTTGCGCAAGAGTGGCCTAGTAAAAAAGCTATCCGTATCATCGCCGTCTTTCCTCCAGGTGGCTCAGTCGATGCGGTGGCTAGAGTCTTGGCCCCCGCTCTCCAAGAACATCTCAAGCAATCTGTCATTGTTGAAAACATCGGAGGTGCTTCGGGAGTGATTGGCACGGATGCCATGGTTCGGGCTGAGCCAGATGGCTATACTTTTGCAGTGGTATTTGATACCCACGGAGTTAATCAAAGTCTCAAAGAAAAAATGCCCTATGACACCAAAAAAGATATCGCTAATGTCACTCTGATTGGGACCTCTCCAATGGTGCTCGTTGCAAGTAAATCCTCAGGTATTAGCAGTTTTAAACAACTCGTAGATGAAACCCGCGCTGGAAAAAATTTAAGTTATGGCACTATCGGTGCTGGTAGCCTTGGACATCTAGCAATGGCAACTCTAGCTAAAAAAAGTAATTTTGAATGGACTCACATTCCCTACCGCGGTGGTGGCCCCATGATGGCAGATGCCCTGGCTGGTCATGTCCCTTTAGCAATTGGCTCAATCTTTTTAATTAAGCCCCATATTGATAGTAGTCGCGTTGTACCCCTAGCTGTAACCAGCACACAACGAAGTAAAGATCTACCCAATATTCCAACAATTGCTGAGAGTGGCTTTCCAGGCTTTGATGCGCCTGCCTGGTGGGGTGTTATAGCGCCCGTAAAAACACCTCCTGAGATGGTGCGAAAAATGCATCAGGCCATGGTGGTCGTGCTTAAAAGAGCAGATATTGCAAAAAAACTCGATGATCAAGGTATCGATATCCTAGCGGGTAACCCTGAAACGTTTAATACCTTTTTGGATAAACAAATGAATATTTGGGGTAAATTTGTCATTGATAATAAAATCCGAGAAAATTAAATCTTATCCAACCTCAAACACAAAGAGCCCCAATTGATGGGGCTCTTTGTGTTTTGCTAGATGAATACAACTAGATGAATCCTGCTATCTAAATCCTTAAATCTCAATAAATCTTAATATAATGGTGCGGCTGGCAGGAATTGAACCCACGACCCCTTGGTTCGTAGCCAAGTACTCTATCCAACTGAGCTACAGCCGCGTAAGCCCCTTATTATGCCATAAATGAATACGAAAAACTACATTACTCCGACAGGCCACCAACGACTCAAAGATGAGTTGCTCCAACTTCTAGATGTCGATCGGCCAGCAACTGTTCAAATTGTTCATTGGGCTGCAAGCAATGGCGACCGATCTGAAAATGGGGACTATATTTATGGAAAAAAAAGATTGCGCGAAATTGATCGCCGTATTCGTTTTTTAAACCAACGACTCGAGTTTGCCCATGTACTTGATCCATCAACGCGAGAAGCAACCAATCAAGTTTTTTTTGGGGCAACAATTACCTACCAGAATAGTCAAAACAAACAAAGAACTATCCGAATAGTAGGTGTTGATGAAGTAGATGTCGAGCACGGCGATGTGAGTTGGATATCACCCATCGCTAAAGCAATGCTCAAAAAAAGTATCGGTGACGAGATTACTCTAGAGACTCCTGATGGCTTAGAAACGCTTGAAATTTTAGATGTGCAGTATCTCTAAAGTGGCGCTACTTCGAATAGTTCTTATTGATGGACTTTAGTCCGAGTCACGCGAACCACGTCTTGGTTAATACGTAAATTACGCATCACCCTTGCTAGGTGATCACGATCTTTGACTTGCAAACCAAAACGAATGGTAGCTGATTTTTCAGAAAAACTATCATCCATACCAACGTGCGTGATGTTTGCATCGGCAGTAGTAATGCTATTAGCAACTTTAGCAAGTACCCCCTTTGAGTTATTCACGTCCACGCGTAAAGGGATTTCAAATTCGCGAAATAGTTCTGTTGCCCAGTGAACTTCAACCCAGTTGTCTGGATCTTTATGCTGAATTCTACGGACATATGCACAGTCAGAAATATGAATTTGTAAGCCTTCACCTTTACCTAAATAACCAGTAATGATATCGCCTGGAATGGGATGGCAACAGGCCGAAAAATGCACTGACATGCCATCACTTCCGTCAACTTCTAAGGCCGACCGATGATGCTTTAAATCCGAAGGATATTCAGAGCCCTGTAACCAAGCCTGACTATCCAGAGTTAGTTGATTAGCACCTCCAGCCTCGGTAACAAATAATTCGATACGCTTAGCTAAGACAGGAGCCGAGCGACGCCCCAAAGCAATATCACTCATAATATCTTGTCGGCTCTTAGCACCCGTCCAGTGCAATAACCTCTCCCAAACTACCGGCGTAATTAATGCTAAATCTAAATCCAGTAATCGCAAACTTTGCAAAAGTAGTCTCTCACCTAACTGCAAAGACTCACTCAAACCCTTAGTTTTAAGAGCGTGCCGAATTGCTGCCCTGGCACGACCGGTTCGAATGAAGGTTAACCAGGTCGGATTAGGGTGCGAGGACGGTGCAGTGATGACCTCGACAATGTCCCCATTTTTAATTTCAGTTCTCAGTGGTAACTGACTGCCGTTAATCCGAACGGCAACACAACTATTGCCTAAATCACTATGAACAGAATAAGCAAAATCTAAAGCCGTAGCACCTCTAGGTAGGGCACGTATATGCCCCTTCGGCGTAAACACATAAACAGAGTCTGGAAATAAATCAATCTTCACGTGCTCTAAAAATTCTTGCGGGTCATGACTTGCATCCTCTAAATCAATCAGAGACTGCAGCCATTGATGCGCTCGCTTTTGTACTTCACTCATCTCCGATGTGCCATCTTTATAACCCCAGTGCGCTGCTATACCCGCGTCAGCCACCTGATTCATCATGAGGGTTCTAACCTGAAATTCAACTGGCATACCAAAAGGACCAACCATTGTCGAGTGTAAGGATTGATAACCATTGACCTTCGGAATCGCAATATAATCTTTAAACTTGCCTGGCATCGGCTTATACATGGCGTGCAAAATACCTAAAGCGCGATAACATTCGTCATGCGTATGGACAATGACCCGAAAACCATAAACGTCTAATACCTCACTAAAGCTTAAATGCTTAGTACGCATTTTTTGGTAAATACTCGCTAAACTTTTTTCTCGCCCATGTATATCTACTTCTAATCCAACTTTGGCAAAGGCTTTACGAACATCATTTAAGATTCGATTGACCATTTCCTTACGATTACCACGAACTTTTTTTACCGACTTCTCTAAAGCACGATAGCGCATTGGCCAAGCATTTTTAAAGCTGAGGTCCTCAAGTTCCCGATAAATCATATTCAATCCGAGACGATGGGCAATCGGCGCGTAAATCTCACTCGTCTCAATCGCAATCCGGTGACGCTTTTGCTGAGTAACCGATTCTAAGGTCCGCATATTATGCGTGCGATCAGCTAATTTGACTAAAATGACGCGAATATCCTTAGCCATTGCCATAAACATCTTGCGAAAACTCTCGGCCTGCGCCTGCGCATGACTTTGAAACTCTAATTTATCTAATTTTGTAAGTCCATCAACTAATTCCCCAACTTTTTGGCCAAAAGTTTCAATCAACTCAGCATAGGTATGCCCAGTATCTTCAATCACATCATGTAATAAAGCCGACATAATTGAATACACATCCAATTTCCACTCGGCACATAATTCAGCAACGGCTAGGGGATGGGTAATGTATGGCTCACCACTTTGACGATACTGCCCAAGATGAGCCTCATCTGCAAAATGAAAAGCTTTTCGTACTAACTTTAGATCACTGGCTTTGAGGTAACTGAGCTTTTCGCTCAATACTGCAATACTAATAACTTGCTGTTTGGGCGGTTGGGCAGGTGCAAACGTCGGCCCAAATAAGTGCCTGCCTGATTTCTCAAGCATCGCTGCAATAATCCCGTTTGAGTCAGGGACTGGCGGTAAAAACTCTTTTACCGAACTAGATGACGATGGCGCCACCACAGCGCTTATCCTTAGAGAGGAACTTTTGTTAACATGTCGCGATCAGTCATGCCAACAGCAATTTCTCGTAAAGCAGTTACAGTTGGTTTATCTTTCGACTCAACGCGGGGAGTATGCCCTTGCACTAATTGGCGCGCTCGATATGTAGCAGCAAGGACCAACTCAAAGCGATTGGGAATCGTTTTTAAACAATCTTCAACAGTAATTCTGGCCATAATGTACTTTCTAAGGGTGGATTGGGAATCCGTCTGCATGTAAATGAGAAAGAATATAGCCCTATTCTAACCTATCCGTAAAAGCTTGGATACCCAAGGTTTGAACTAGGTCATGATGCCTTAAGAATTGGGGCATCGTTCTGAGTCGACTGACACTGATAATTTGCCTTAATTCCCCTAGTGCCTTCTCAAAGACATCATTCACGACGATGTAATCCGCCTCAGTACTATGAGATAACTCCGCATAAGCAGCTTTTACGCGTTTTTGTATGGTCAAAGGGTCATCTTGTCCACGCCGCAAAAGACGCTCCTCTAAAGAATGGATGGAGGGCGGGAGGATAAAAATCCAAATAGCCTGTGGTACTAAAGACCGAATTTGCCTGGCTCCCTGCCAATCAATCTCTAAGATCACATCCTGACCCATTTGCATCTTTTCGGCTATCCACGAGCGCGATGTGCCATAAAAATGATCATGAACCTGCGCTGACTCTAAAAAATCACCCTCAGCTTGTCGCTGCAAAAACTCCTCTGGTGAAATAAAAAAATATTCCCGACCATGCTCTTCTTTGGGGCGAGGACTGCGGGTTGTGCAAGAAATAGATAAGGCTATAGTGGGGTCAGCCTCTAATAATGCAGCCACTAAGGAGGACTTGCCTGCCCCAGAGGGGGCTACAACCAGTATCATACTTCCCCGATAGATCATCTTCCTCTACTCCAGATTTTGGACTTGCTCTCGAATTTGTTCAACGAGTAACTTTAATTCAATGGCAGCGTCACTGGTTTCTTGAGAAACAGATTTTGCCCCCAAAGTATTGCTCTCTCGCTGCAATTCTTGCATTAAAAAATCGAGCCGCTTACCAACAGGACCACCCTTTTGTAAGGCATTACGAATTGCCTGAATATGAATCTTCAGCCGAGAAATCTCCTCGTCAATATCAATCTTTACACCATATAAAACAATCTCTTGACGGATCCGATCAGCCACCTCGCCCTTCGCTAAGGAACTCACTTGCTGATCGATGCCTGCTAAAACACCCAATAATTTTTCAGATAATTTATCTTGGTATCCCTGAATAATTTGGGGCAGTAATGGTTCAATTTGAGTAATTAAATCTGCCATTTTTTGAGCGCGATCTAAAATACTCTTACCCAAAGCCTCACCTTCTATGGCCCGACTTGCCAATAAAGATGCTAAGGCTTCTTCTAAAGCCAGCTGCAGCGGGTTTAGTATGACTTCTGCACTAACCACATCATCTTGCTTAAGCACCCCCGGCCAATTCAAAATATCTTTAACACTTAACAAATCTGCTTGCGCAAATTGTTGTTTGATCAACTCTTGATGAAGGTGTAAATCCTGCAATACTGTTGTGTTAAATCGCTCTAAACCAGCCTGCGAGTTTATCCCCGAATTTATCCCCGAATTTGTCCCCGAAGTAGTCTCACTACCCGATACAGTATCTAAGTCTCGCTGAATAAATATGCGGCACTCAATCTTCCCCCGACTCATTTTTTTACTGATGACCTCTCGCATCATCGTCTCGGCAAAGCGTAATTCGTCAGGACAACGAATCAATACATCTAAAAATCGAGAATTAATTGACCGCAGTTCTACGTGCACTAAAGCAACAGCTTTTCCTGCAATCAGAACGGGCTGTCGATGCGCCCCAAAACCAGTCATACTATTTATCATTACGATATTGTAAAGTGTTCAAAGCGGATTAACTCTATCCTGCCAAAATAATGTTCGATAATGCAATATTACAATCTTTACACTCTAAATAAATGACTACGATACAACGACCTAGTAAACGCCAACCTTCCCAAATCCGCTCGGTTGACATCAAACGCCACTTCACCAAACATGCTGAAGGATCTGTGCTCATTTCGTTTGGTGACACGCAAGTCTTATGTACAGCCAGCGTCTTAGAAAAAGTCCCACCACACCAAAAAGGTAGCGGTAAGGGGTGGGTTACCGCTGAGTACGGTATGCTCCCGCGCTCCACGCATACGCGTAATGATCGAGAAGCTGCTAGAGGCAAACAGTCTGGTCGAACACAAGAAATTCAACGCCTCATTGGTCGGTCTCTACGCAGTATTTTCGATCTAAAAGCGCTTGGTGAACGTACCATCCACCTTGACTGTGACGTCCTCCAAGCCGATGGCGGTACACGCACCGCCGCAATTACTGGAGCATTTATTGCGGCGCGTGATGCGGTCAACCAATTACTCCAAAAAGGACTAATTAGCCAAGATCCTATTACCGATCATGTGGCAGCAATCTCTGTGGGGATCTATCAAGGGACGCCTGTTGCCGATCTTGATTATGCTGAAGATTCAAACTGTGATACCGATATGAATATTGTGATGACCGGACAGGGTGGCATTGTGGAGTTACAAGGCACAGCAGAAGGTGCCACCTTTAGCCAATCCGAGTTAACGCAACTGTTGCAATTGGGGCAAGAATCAATCATGCAGCTCATCAAACTGCAACAAGATGCGCTACAGACCTCTAAATGAACTCCAAAATCCTGCCAGAAATTGTTTTAGCATCCAATAATCCTGGGAAAATTCGAGAATTTAGTGCGGTAATGGAACCCCTTGGTATTCGTATTATTCCCCAAGGGAACTTAAATATTCCGGCCGCACCTGAGCCCTTCGGTACTTTTATTGAAAATGCGCTAGCTAAAGCTAGGCAAGCCTGCCTAGCCAGTGGAAAACCAAGTCTAGCTGATGATTCTGGTATTTGTGTACAGGCTTTAATGGACGCCCCAGGAATCTACTCGGCAAGATATGCTGGCGAACATGCAAATGATGCGAGTAATAATCAAAAACTCATAACAGCTTTACAGGGTATCGAGCAACGTGCTGCTAGATATGTCTGCGCACTAGTGCTGCTGCGCCATCCGAATGACCCAGAGCCAATCATCGCCTGTGCAGACTGGCACGGGGAAGTGATTGATACGCCTCGTGGTCATCATGGCTTTGGTTATGATCCTTATTTTTGGTTACCAACACTTGGCAAGACTGCCGCCGAACTTGATCCCGATCTTAAAAATCAAATCAGTCATCGTGCCCTAGCACTAAAAATACTTCTGCCTCAAATAAAAGCCTACACGGTCCAATGAGCGAGTCTATATGAGTGAATCCATTATTCAGTTCAAACTGAACAAACCGAACAAGCTGGTAAGTTTGTTGTCCCTGCCACCACTTACCTTGTATGTGCACTTTCCTTGGTGTACAAAAAAATGCCCCTATTGCGACTTCAACTCCCATGCCGTTCCAAGTAATGGATCACATCAAACGAACTTTGATGAGGCACTCTACCTCAAAGCCCTTTGCGCCGATCTTGAGGCATCCCTGCCACTCATTTGGGGCCGAAGAATTCATGCCATTTTTATTGGGGGTGGGACGCCAAGTCTGCTTTCAGCAGCTGGTCTTGATCAACTCCTAGCCGATATCAGAGCCCGCCTACCCATGGACGCAGATATTGAAATTACTATGGAAGCAAATCCTGGCTCGGTCGAGGTGCAACAGTTCAAAGCCTACCAAGCAAGTGGCGTAAATCGTCTATCCCTCGGAATCCAAAGTTTTAATGATCAACATCTAAAGGCCCTCGGACGAATTCATCAGGCAGATGAAGCTAGACAGGCTATTCGAATTGCTCAAGAAACTTTTCTACGCGTTAATATTGACTTGATGTATGGCCTGCCAGAACAAACTACTCAGCAAGCTATGCAAGATCTAAAGGAAGCACTCAGCTTTGAGACTGGACACATCTCTCTTTATCATCTGACGCTAGAGCCCAATACTTTATTTGCTAGTTTTCCACCACCCTTGCCCGACGAAGATACCACCTTCGAAATGCAAGAAATGCTCCATCAATTACTCCATCATGCTGATTATGATCGGTATGAAATTTCAGCTTTCGCAAAAAAAAATCAGCGCTGTCAGCACAATTTAAACTACTGGAAATTTGGAGATTATCTCGGAATTGGCGCTGGGGCCCATGGCAAAATATCCTTTCCGGATAAAATAATTCGCACGATTAAAGAACGTCACCCTCAAAGCTATATGCAATCCGTATTTTCACCAGCTAAAGCCATGCTAGAAGAGCGCCAAATTGATGGCCATGAACTCCCCTTTGAGTTTATGCTCAATGCCCTGCGACTCATTGAGGGTGTCCCCAGTACAGACTTTCTTGACCGAACCGGTATAGATCTATCGGCCATTCAAAAAGATCTTCAGGTGGCGATCCAAAAAGGACTCCTTACCGACTCCCTAACGCAAATTCAAGCTACCCCCCTTGGACTACAATTTTTAAATGACCTCCAAGAAATTTTTTTACCAGATTTAAATACGCTCTAAATGCTAAACAACTCAACAAATATTGTTGTCATCGGTGCCGGAGCCGTTGGCAGTTTCTTTGGAGGGCTCCTCACAAAAGCTGGCTATCCAGTTCTGCTCATAGCTAAGGAACCCGTTGCAAGCGCCCTCAACTCAAAAGGCTTAACGATTAAATGGACCCATGCGGATGAATATATTGCAATTAAAGCAAGCGCTAACTACGCCGATGCCGCACAGGCAAAGTTAGTCCTAGTCTGTGTTAAAACACCGGATACAGAAAATCTAGCTTTGCAAATAAAACCGTTTCTAGCCCATGATGCAGTTGTTCTTAGCTTACAAAATGGTATTGACAATTGTGAGCGCTTGCAAAAAAATCTAAAGCAATCCTGCTATCCAGCAATGATCTATGCCGCCATTGGTAAATCAAGTCCCACGGCGGTGACTCACTTTGGTGGGGGCAATTTAACGATTGGGACAACACAAACTAATCCCCAAGACCTCGCTCAGGCAGAAGGCCATCTGCAATCTATTCAACAACTTTTTGAAAAAGCAGCTATACCCACAACAATCTCAGAAAATATGATTGCAGACCTATGGACAAAATTTGTCATCAATTGTGTCTTTAATGGGATTTCAGCAATTGGCCAAATCAATTACTCCAGCATGTCAAAATTGCCAGAAATAGCCTCTTTGATGGAGGCACTTTTATCCGAATGCCTCCGTGTTGCTCACGCTTGCGATGTCCCACTGCAAGCAGATAAAATACGAACGGATATTGCACATATTAGTTCGAACTGGCCATTACAAAAATCCTCTACAGCACAAGATCTTGCTAAAAAAAAGAAAACAGAAATCGATCATCTCAATGGCCTTATCTTGCAAAAGGCGGCCTCTCACAAAATTGCAACGCCATATAATCAAAGCATTTATACCCTTGTAAAAATGCTAGAGGCACAACTGTATGGTTGAGAAAAAATCAACCATACACCCACTATAAATCACTAACTTTGTTTAAAAAAAGGAAATTATGTCAACTATTCAATCATTAGGCGTCGTCGGTGCTGGCATTATGGGTGGTGGTATCGCTCAAGTATTTGCTGCAGCAGGACTAGAGGTCACACTGATCGATTTGCACCAAGCTGCCCTGGAAAAAGGTCTTCAAAGTATTGCCAATAGTCTAGACCGTCTCGTTAAAAAAGAAAAAATAACTCCCCAAGATAAATTCGATACCCTTGCTCGGATTAAACAAAGTACGAGTTACTCCGACCTAAAAGATCTCCCTCTAGTAATTGAGGCCGCCACTGAAAACAAAGAACTTAAAGAAAAAATTATTCAACTCATCTCAGATGTAGTGTCTCCTGATACCATCATTGCTAGCAACACCTCCTCATTATCTGTGACAGAATTAGCAGCGCTAGATCAGCATCCCGAGCGTGTCATTGGTATGCATTTCTTTAACCCGCCACCACTAATGGCACTCGTTGAAATTATTCGGGGATTACAAACTAGCGATGCTACTCACGAAACAATTTACAAGTTGGCAAAGCAAATTGGGAAAGAACCCATCACCGTCAAGAATTCGCCTGGTTTTGTAGTAAATCGGATCTTAGTCCCTATGATTAATGAAGCGTTCTTTGTCTTAGCAGAAGGCCTGGCCAGTCCAGAAGATATCGACGCAGGTATGAAGCTAGGCTGTAATCAACCAATTGGCCCATTAGCTCTAGCTGATCTGATTGGGCTAGATACCTGCCTAGCAGTTCTGGAAGTGTATTTTAATAATTTCAATGATTCAAAATACCGTCCCTGCCCACTCTTGCGCGAAATGGTTGCCGCTGGCTATCTGGGTAGAAAATCTGGGCGTGGGGTCTTTCAGTACTGATCCAATCGATTATTTGAAGGTCAACTCAATTCGATCTAAAGCTTCCTTTAGGCGACTCATTGGCGTGCCAAAATTAAGACGCAAAAATTGCGGCGCTCCAAACTGAGCCCCCGGTGACAAAGCTACTCCCGCATCCAACATTCGTTGATATGGATCGTCTATGCCACTAGCATCTATCCAAGCTAAATAGGTGGCTTCAAGATGCAAGGTCTTTAAGCCCGGTAAACGATTAATTCGCTGCATCACATAATCTCGATTATTTCTTAAATAGTTCAGCAATTCAGTATGCCAAGTCTGACCAGCCGAAATCGCAGCTAATGTGGCTTCATAAGCCAGTAGATTAGGAGATGGTATGAGTCCATGTAAAGGTTGCTGGATCTTTTGACGCATTGCCTGATTAGGAACTACCGCCCATGCTAAACCAATGCCTGGAAAATTAAACGCCTTGTTGAGCGACATTAGCGTGATGGTTCGCTCACCAATCTCTCTTGTAAGACTAGCAATCGGCAGATGCGACTTATCGGTATCTAAAATTAAATCTGCGTGGATTTCGTCCGAACAAATCATCAAATTATTCCGAACTGCAAAACTACCAAGCTTTTCTAACTCATCCTTGTGAAATACCGTACCCCCAGGATTGTGGGGATTGCAAAGCATCAGTAACTTGGTCTGCGAAGTAACAAGCGTTTCTAATTCGTCAAAATCAATTGCCCACCGTCCTGATTGCTCAGTAAAGTGATATTTCACAAAAGATCTTGTACTCTGCTCTAACCCCATCTGAAAGTGATGATAAGCCGGACTCGGAATCAAAGCCTGCTCATACGTTTCTAAAAAAAGACTTGGAATGAGATACAGACCTGTCACAACGCTAGGTAAAAAAATCAGCCATTCAGGCAATATCTGCCATTGATAGCGCCTTTGAAGATATGCAATAATTGCTTCGCGTAAATGCTCGCTATCCTTGGTATACCCGTAAATGCCATGCTCGATCCGCTGATGCAGAGCATCTTGAATGCAAGGTGGGCAGGCAAAGTCCATGTCCGCCACCCACAAAGGTATTACTTCCTTGGGATGAGAACTCCACCGCACTGATTGCGTTTGTGAGCGATCAATGAGCTGATCAAAAGACGTTGTCATTGGTTATAAAAAAGCAGCCCTTATCACCTAACTGAAGAAGCTGCTAATATACAAACTATTTTTTGGTGTACTGCGTTTTACCAAATAATATTTCGCGTGCCTTGTCATCGTGCAAAGGTTTCCGAAGACTAGTTAACATCTCAACCGCGCGAATTACGGCAGGACGCTCGCTTATGACGTTAAACCACGCATGCAAATGCGGGAAGTCCGTAATCTCAATACCCTGATTTTTCCAATTTCTTAACCACGGAAAAATAGCAATATCGGCAATCGAATACTTCTTACCAGCAATATAGCGATGCGTCGATAATTGTTTATCGATGACACCATACAAACGTTTGGTTTCATTCGAGTAACGATCAATCGCATACTCAATTTTAACGGGTGCATATAAACGGAAATGATGCGTTTGCCCAAGCATTGGACCAACTCCACCCATCTGAAACATGAGCCATTCCAGTACCTTATACTTATTATAAGTGCTATCCGGTAAAAATTTCCCAGTCTTGCCAGCTAAATACATCAGCATTGCACCTGATTCAAATAGGCTAATTGGCTTGCCTCCTGGGCCGGCGCGATCGGTCAATACCGGAATCTTATTATTGGGGCTAATCTCTAAAAACTCTGGATTAAATTGCTCTCCCTTGCCAATATCAATCGCATGCAAATCCCAGTCCTTTCCCAATACAAATCCACACTCCTCAAGCATAATGTGAATCTTATGGCCATTGGGCGTAGCCCAAGAGTACAACTGGATTAAAGCCTTACCTTTTGGTAGCGGCGCATATTCCGACTTTAGAACTGATGACATACATTCTCCAATACATTCAATGATTCAAAAAAATACGAAATAAATCTTACTAACCTTACGCATTTAATGTGTAGGAATAAACATTTAGTTAACTCACTTCATTCGCAATCGTGTTTAATAAAATTCCAATCCCTTCAACTTCAACCTCACAAATATCCCCAGCTTTCATAAAGATCGGTGGCTTTCTAGCGTAACCAACTCCCGCTGGCGTGCCAGTAATGATCACGTCCCCAGGCTCTAGTGTCATGACCTCAGACATAATCACCAAGACCTGCGCAACATTAAATAAAAAATCAGCAGTATTACCATCTTGCAATAATTGACCGTTTAGTCGCGTTTGTACTTTCAAACCGTGCGCACCTTTAGGTAACTCGTCAGCGCTAACTAACCATGGCCCAAAACTTCCTGTGAGATCAAAATTCTTGCCCAAAGTCCACTGCGTTCCCTTACGTTGGTAATCACGAATTGAGCCATCGTTATAACAAGAATATCCAGCAACACAATCAAGGGCATTTTCGGCGGTCAAATGACGCGCCGTCTTGCCAATCACCACAGCTAATTCGGCTTCATAATCTAGTTTCGAAGAAGCCTTTGGAACGCGCATAGGTTGTTCATGCGCAACTTGTGAAGAATTTACCCGTAAAAAGAAACTGGGGTGATCAGGAATTGCATGGCCACCCTCTTTGGCATGATCAGCATAATTCAAACCAACACAAATAATTTTTCCTGGATTGGGGATTAATGGTAAAAATTTGACGCCAGCCATAGCTTGAACAGCATGCATGGGATGCTCTTCTAAAATGGTCCCTATCTGATCTTGCCAATTAGGCTGCGCCAATAATTGCGACAAATCATGCGCATGGGCATAGCCAGCCAACTCTAAATCAATGTACTGCTCTGCTGCCACCGAACGCAATACACCCAGTGTCGGTTTACCAGCTTTTTCAAATGTAAAAATTCTCATAATAGGATCTAATTTATTCTTGGGCCTATCAAAGGCCCAAGCACTTCGCGTTAAACTTCGTCAATGACTGGGTTACTTAAAATGCCCATGCCCTCTACCTCGACTTCACAAATATCACCAGCCTTCATAAAAACGGGCGGTTTACGTGCAAAGCCAACACCAGCTGGTGTGCCAGTAATAATCATATCGCCAGGATGCAATTCCATACCCTCAGAACAAGCTACGATTAAGGTAACAATGTCGAAAATCATGTCGCGCGTATTAGCCTTTTGCATAACCTGGCCATTTAAACGTGTTTCAATATTCAAGCCAACAGCACCCCGGGGTAATTCATCGGCTGAAATAAACTCCGGTCCAAAACCACCACTGCGGTCAAAATTCTTACCCCACATCCACTGGCTAGACCGAAATTGAAAATCACGAATCGAACCATCATTAAATAAGCTATAGCCTGCGACGTGGTCGAGGGCTTTTTCTTTCGTAATATACTTGCCGCCCTTGCCAATAATTGCGACAATTTCGCCTTCATAATCAAATTCGATCGAAGCCTTTGGTCTTTCAATCGCTACGCCATGTGGCACCCAAGATGTGGGATATCGATGAAACAATACCGGCTGCTTAGGAGGATCAAAATTACCCTCATGGGCGTGGTCGAGATAATTCAAACCAATTGCAAAGGCTTTATGCGGGTTATGCAGAGGCGCCATTAATTGCACATTTTTAAGAGGGGTTCGCTTGGTTGCTTTAGCAATAGCTGCGGTTACAGATGCCATGCCTGCTGCACCATGCCGTAACAACTCATCTAATGTTCCAGGTAGTCCAAGTTCAGTCAGGTTAATTACTTCATCATCAACCCGAGCGCCAAGCGCTGGATGACCATCAGGAGTTTTAAAACGCAATAATCTCATCTTGATTCCTTCATTATTTAAATACCACAACCCACAAGAGAGTTCAAAAGCAGAAGTGGGTAATCTACTTCAATTCAAAAAAACACCAAACAATTTCAAAAATAGGCTAAAAAATTCTGCTACTTCGGAAAACCTTTCTTCTGCGGCCATAAATTTTCAAAAGGATAAATACTGACGCTGGCATAAACTCCGGCTTTCGTAAAAGGCTCTTCCTTAATCCAAGCATGGGCAGCATCCCGATTGGGAAAATCGATCACTAATAAACTACCAACCATGGTTTGGCCATCATCGCTAGTCAGTGGCCCTGCAAAAGCAACATCCTGACCAACTTGAGACAAGTACTCCTTATGAAGAGGCCGCAGTGCAACACGCTGCTCTAATGCGCCAGGCTTATCAATTAAGTGAAATGCAAAAATCATCTCATATCCTCATCTTAGTTATCATTAAGCCGCTATATGAGCTTTGGGCGATACAAAATTCCTCCCAGACACTTCATAGTTGGTTCCAAAATCATGTTTGACATCTGGCCCCCAGGCATACAGCGAATCATCCGGTGGGTAATTGGCAGCAGGCCAATCCAAATCATGGGGTACAAAGTCAATATCAAAAGAGTACTCACAAAACCCTCCCCACGGATCTTGTATATACCTAAAATAATTCGAGCCTAATACATGGCGACCAACTCCCCACCCCTCACTATAACCACCCGCACTCATTTGCATAGAGCCAAGACCTACTTGATCAATCGACTCAACCGCCCAGCTGCTGTGATGAAAGCCGTAATCTTCTGACTTTAAAAATGCTAGCAAGTGATGGTCACTACCATGCGGACTATGCACAAAGGCAATTAAATCCTCACCCGCAGAATCAGATAAACGCAACCCTAAAACGCGCATATAAAAATCTGCTGATTGGGTAACACTCTTGGTAAAAATAAGTACATGCGACAAATAGCTCGGCAATACTTTTTTTACTTTTGCTTTATTAGGCGACCGACCACTACCATTAGATTCAGGAGCAAAAACTCTTTTGGGGGGCATTGAGGGGGATGTCTTTGCACAAACTCGAACTTGAATCGGAAATCCATCTGGACTATTGAACCACATACCGCCCTGCGCTTGTGGATCAGGAGAATCAATCAAAGCGACATTTTCTTTTTTTAAGTGCGCCTTAAATGCTTCTTCGTCGTCGGCATAAATCCCAAATGTTAACCACTGTAAACGCTTTCTTTCACCCTTTAAAATGCGTGCATAACGATGTTCTGTTTCAAAGGTATAAAGCTCTAAAGTATTACCCACCCGCTCAACGCGTAAGCCAAATAGTGTGTAAAACTCTTGCGCTACATCTAAGTCCGGCACCGAAATAACGTACTCATCAATCGAATGGGCTGCAATCACTCCAGATCGCTTAGTTTGGTCCATGGTTAATGGTTTGTTCATTTTTTGCTCCCCAATAAATATCTTTACAAATCAACAATTTAATTAAATTATTAAGCAATTATTAGTAAATAAGCATACTTTTAAATACTAGAATACTTATTACTTTACTCTATTCTCTAGTACCACTTTCACAGTCAGATAAAATCTTGCCAACGGTTATGCTCCCCCGACTGACAACTCAAGAATTGACCTAGGCTAGGAATACGATTTAACTGATCAACTGGGATTTTTGACTTTTTTGACGAATTAACTGCGAGAACACCACTAAAACAAATCCTGATAATCCAATCGCATCAGAATAGCCAGAAGGATAAGCTAACGCTACCCCAGAAATAATCAATATCCAACGCTCTAGCCAGTGATCTTTCAGAATAAACCAGTTCTGCAATCCCCCAGCCAAAGCGATCACGCCAACTACCGCAGTACTAAATGCTAAGGCAATATCCATCCAATTGGCGCTTGCTAAGGCCTTAGTGGACCCCATGAGTAGCAAACTCACGCCCGACTGATCGAGTACAAACATAAAAGGAACCAAAATAGCAGGCGCTACATACTTCCAGGTTTGTAAAGTCGTCTTATATGGATCCCCTTTACAAATCGCAGCAGCCGCGAAAGGTGATAAAGCTGTCGGAGGGGACACCTCAGATAGGACTGCGTAGTAAAAAATAAACATGTGGGCGGCAAAAGCAGGTACGCCAAGTTGAATCATTGCTGGCGCTGCAATCACCGCACAAATAATATATGAAGCTGTAACTGGCACAGCTAATCCGACAATCCAAACAATTAAGGCTGTAAAAATGGTGGTAAGCAGTAAAGACCCGCCAGCGTATTGAATCACAATACTACTAAACTTCAGTCCTAAACCAGTTAAGGTCACAGTCCCAACAATTAAGCCCGCTCCTGCACAAGTTACCGCAATCGATAAAACACCTGTCGAACCACTAGCTAAAGCCTTTACAAGATTTGATGAATACAAACCCATAAAAAAGGACTCTCGGCCACGTAACCAGTCCCAGGAAAGAATCGAAGTATCAGAACGCACCATACTTGTTAAAGCTGAGGTCACTGTTGCCCAGAATACCGACATGATCGGCGAAAATCCAAACAACATAAAAACGACAATAGATACTAAGGAGAAAAAATGATACCAATATTTTTTTGTTAAGTTCCAAGCGGTATCCACCGCTTCAATGGTTTGCTCATGCAAGGCATATTTGCGAACATCAATCTCTACCATCACAAACAAACCTAAATAAAATAGGATGGTCGGAATCGTAGCCATTAGCAAGACATCTAAATAAGAAATCTTTAAGAAATCGGCGATTAAAAATGCGGCAGCGCCTAATACCGGCGGGGAAATAATTGCACCCAACCCACCAGCCGCTAATAATCCCCCAGCAGCATTTTTATCGTAGCCAATTTTACTTAACATCGATGAGGCCACCGAGCCGACTGTGACAGTAGTTGCCACACCCGAACCAGATGGGCCACCCAACAAAAAGGATGACATAACAATCGTGCGACCAACGCCCGAACTCTTACCACCCATCGCGGCAAAAGAAAAATCAATAAAAAATTTACCAGCGCCAGTAAATTGCAAAAAAGCACCAAAAATAGTAAATAAAATAATCAGGGTTGAGGAAACATCGACCGCAGTACTAAAAATACCTTCTAAGGTCATATACATATAACCCACTAAACGCGCAATGTCGTAGCCCTTATGCGTCCATGGAGCAGGCAAATAGTTGCCAAATAAAGCATAAGCTAAAAACGATAAAGTAACAGCCAATAAAATTAAGCCATTCGTGCGTCTTAAGGCCTCTAGAATTAAAAAGATAAGGGCCAGACCTACGGCGATATCAATTTGATTGGGCATCGTGTTACGGTCCATAAAGTCGTCGCCACTCGACAAGACGTAATACACAATACCAAACGATGTACAAGCAAAAATACAATCCCACCACATCAGACGATTTTTAAAGCGACTAGCGATCGGAAAACTCAAATAGACCAGAAATAATACAATCCCAACATGCATGGTGCGTAAAACTTGCGTCGGAACAATGGCATAAGCCGCGTACAAATGCAATAAAGACATGCCAACCGCAACCAGGGTAATAAAAACAGCTAATACACCCCGATAGTCATTCGAGTCCCCCTCCTCTTGCTTTATGAAAGACTCTAATTGCGCTTGTGTTGCTTGATCAATATCAGAAGTTGTACCCGGCGTATTACTCATTCAGAACCTTTTATTGAAAACACTCTAATTCAACTTAACGCCTTTTTCCTTAAAGTATTTTAGAGCGCCTGGGTGAAACGGGATCACCGCCGCCGAACTTTTTTGCTCAGATAATTTAATATTCTTATACTCACCATGCACGGTAATCAGTTCAGGTAATTTATCAAATACCGTCTTCACGATCGTATAAGCATCGTTTTCAGACATGGATGAATGCACAAATAAAATATTTGCAACTGAGGCAATTTGATTATCCGTTTGCATCCCAGAATAGGTTGTCTTGGGAATCGTATCTTTAAAGTAAATTGCGCCAAACTTATTATTCATGGCCACAACGTTTGCATCGTGATCAATCATCTTAATTTTCATACTCGGCGAATTCGCTAAATCAGTTACTGCGGCAGTAGGTAATCCCCCAACCCAGAAAAAGGCATCAATCTTGCGATCCTTGATGGCATTGACTGATTCAGCCACACCTAAACGCTCGCGCTTGACGTCTTTATCTTTATCTAAACCTGCGGCTTCTAATAATCGAAATGCCATTACTTCTGTCGCACTACCAGGGCTACCCGTGCTGATATGCTTACCTTTGAGATCAGCCATGGTCTTAATACCTGTACTCTCAACCGTTGCCACATGCATGCGATTTGGGTACAGCACGAGTAAAGCGCGAATATCTTGTTTTTTATTAACGAATTTTTCTTTAGCCGTATACGCGTCTTGAGCAGCGTCAGTCATGCCAAAGCCAAGATATGGCTTACCTGATCCAACTAAATTAATATTATCAACTGTCCCCCCAGTTACTTCTGCAGTAGCCTGCATATTGGGTACATATTTACTAAGTACTGCCGCTAAGCCTCCACCCATTGGGTAATATACTCCCCCGGTTCCACCAGTAGCGATAGAAATGTTTTGAGCTTGAGTGCAGATTGCAAATAAGCTTAAAACACTTAGTAGTAAACAAGATAACTTTTTGGAAATCATCGATTGCATTTGAAGCTCCTTTTTCATAAATTAAAGTCCAGGCATGGTAAAGTGAATCGCATCTAAATCCGCATATAACTTTTCTTGCAAATGCGCATCTAAAGGAACTAGCGGTGGGCAAACATTTACCCAATCGGGTGCATGGGTAAAGCGAGCAGCCGCAGCTTTCATCGCCGGAATCATTGGATATTTAGCAAAGGTCGCTCGCACTTGATCCAACTGAGCCTGATGCGCGTCAGCCCCTGCGTCTTGCCAGTGAGCCGCTAAATGAGAAATAGCCGCTGGATTCATATTCGCCGTCGCCGAAATACAGCCAGCTCCCCCCGCCCGCAGATTACTTAATAAAAAAGTCTCACTGCCAGCGTACACCCTAAAACCAGTTGCCGCTAAAGCGTCAATACACGATTTGGTATAAGTCCAATCCCCTGAACTATCTTTCATTCCAACAATCGTATCTGGATATGCGTTCACCAAACGTGCAAGTAATGTTACCGGCAAACTAAATGTCACTACCGGCGGTATATTGTAAATATAAATCTTTAGTAGAGGACTAGCGATGGTCTCAATAATGCGAGCGTAATAGTCAAATAAGCCGTCTTCCGATACCCCTTTATAATAAAAAGGTGGCAACATCAAAGCCCCGGCACAACCCAGGTCCAGAGTCGCGCGAGTCATCCTTACGACGTCATCAATCGCACAAGCACCCGTACCTGGCATCATCTGACTAGGGGATAACCCTTGTTTGACCAAATGTTCCAAAGCATGAATTTTTTGGGCCGCCGAAAAGGAATTCCCCTCTGAATTAGTCCCAAATACTGCTAAACCGACATTGTTTGCCAGTAACCACTTACATTGGCGCGTAAATAAATCGAGATTGATCTCCCCACTTGCTTGAACTGGGGTTAGAACAGGCGATAAGACAGCCGGTAATGGGGATGCATGCAATGCCAAAATAATCTCCTTCATGGGTAAGACGTCAACTTTTCATAACATTACACGATGCTAACTCAATTGGCAAAGTGTTTGCACAATTTAAGAGAAGGGTCTGCCAATATCGCCCTAATCTACCAAAAACAAATGCCTCGTTCTATCAAGAAGAGTCCTTCTCAAGTGGTTCTTGGGTATCAGACGAGATTTTCAAGGCTTCATTAATGCCTTCTTCTAGAGTGGCGCATATCTGATTTTGAAGACCAGGCTTGATAAAATCTAGACGTTCTATTAAATCAACAACTTGCGCATTCAGGCCACATAAAATGAGCCTAACCTGCGCTTCGCCGCAAGCACTACTCAGTTCTTGTAAAGCGTCCATGCCAGATGTGTCGGTATATAAAACGTTGTGGAAATCCAGCACTAAAGATTTTGAAGGTAAATGCTGCTCAATATCATTTAATAAATAGGTCGTTCCAAAGAATACTGCTCCAGAAATCGTATAAGCATCAACGACTCCCGACTGACCTTGTAATTGCAGATATTGAGAAACCTTCACTGCATGAGCCTTCGACAAACTAGCAACCCGATAAATCAAAGTTATACAGGCGCATAGCAGCCCAACTTCGATTGCAATTGTTAAATCTACTAAAACTGTTAAAAAGAAAACACTTAATAATGTTGCGCGGTAGGGCCAACGAAATTTTCCTAAATAAAATAATTTACTCCACTCCCCCATATGCCAAGCTATAAACATTAAAATTGCGGCCAAGCTGGCTAAGGGGATATGTTGTGCTAAGGGTGCTGCAAATAGAATAATGACTACGAGTGTCAAACAATGAAATAGTCCCGCAATCGGTGAATTGCCACCACTTTGAATGTTTGTTACCGTCCTAGCTATCGTGCCAGTAGCGGGCATACCACCAAAAAAAGGTACCACAAAATTAGCGATACCTTGACCTAAAAGTTCTTGATTAGAATCATGCTGTCCATGCACCAGTCGATCTGCAACCCGAGCACAAAGTAGGGACTCGATAGCGCCTAAAAAGGCTAAGGTAATTGCCGGTCCAATTAATTGAGGTATATTCGTCAACTCAAAGGTCAATAACCGAAATGCTGGAAACTCTCCAGGGATACCACCAAAACGACTCCCAATAGTGGCTAACTCAAAATCAAATAGGCTACTCACTATTGTGGCACCAAGCATCGCTAAGACCGCTCCAGGCACTAATTGGAAAAAAGCGCGTTTACCTTGGATTATTTTCCAACTAATTAAAAAAGCTAAAGTCCCAATCGCAACGCTAAAGGCAGTCAAGTTCATTGTCTCTCGATGCGCATACAAACTAGCAATCAATTCGAAAAATTCCGCGGGCACTTGTTCAATACGAAGACCCACAAACTCTTTTATTTGAGACAAAGCAATTAAAAGCGCAATACCGTTTGTAAAACCAATAATTACTGCAACCGGGATATAACGTATCAATGTCCCTAAACGCAATAATCCCATCAAAAAAAGAATCATCCCGGACATGCATGTTGTTAACATTAAATTGGTAACCCCATATCGATCAACGATGCCATAAACTATGATAATGAAGGCCCCTGCAGGCCCTCCTATTTGCATCCGACTACCACCGAACAGAGCTATTAGTCCACCAGCAATAATCGCTGTGAAAATTCCCTGTTCGGGTTTTAAGCCACTAGCAATAGCAAATGCGATTGATAAGGGTAACGCTACGATACCAACCGTAATCCCCGCAAAAATATCTTTAAAAAATCGCCCCCGATTATAGGTCGACCAAAAGTGCAAGATGTTCGGCTTGAAAAACATGGGATTAGAATTAAGACTCCCTAGAATGAGTATTGACCAGTATATCTTTTACTCTAGAATTTATAGGGATTATGATAAAAAAGGTGTTTATAAAAACTCGGCGTATCAACTTATTAAGATTTATTTGGATTATGGGTGAACCAACGACCAATCCCTAAACCAAATCCCGTAATCCAAAATAAAGGAAATAATCCAATTAATGCGCCCAAAAATCCAAAAGCTAATGGTATCGTTACCTGACAACCGTTAATTAGTGACATTCGCAAACCATAGGCCTCTCCAGCCCGCCCCTTTGGAGCACTTTCTTGCAATAATTCTAAAATATTCGGTTGGGTTGACCCTAAACCAATCCCCATTAAAAAGGATAAGCACATTAAAGCAATCGCTTGATCAAAAAATGGATAAATAATAAATACCATGGCTGTCATCACCATCGACCCATTAATTAACTGCCAAGGAGTTAGACGGTCTTTGATCATCGGCAAAAAAATACGTATTAAAATAGTCGCAGCAGCAAAAATAGCTAAAATAAATCCAATAGTCGTTGCGGATAAACCAGCGCGCACACCATAAATGGGAACTAAAAACATATGTGTATCCCATGCGGCAGAAAGTAATACATTTGCAGTAAAAATTTTTCGCAGTGCCGGGTTGGCTAACAAGTCCAAAACACTTTGCTTACCCTCAACCGGCAAACTCGGAATATGCGCAGCTTTTAAAAAAATGCGCATCCGTAATAAAACCAAAACACACATTACTGGGGCAATGGCTAAGATAGCAAAAACATATCGATATCCCAAATAGTCTATCGATAGCCCAGCAATCAAAGGACTTACTAGCCCCGAAGTTGCAATTGCTAACGATAACCAAGAAAAGTTGCGAATCCTTTCATCACCAGAACTCAGCCCCATTTGACGCTGTACAGCAATCTGAAAAGTCATATGACCAAGACCCACTAAAACTGCCGCGATCACTAAGCTCAAGAGACTCTGCCAGACAAATGGTGTAAAAATTCCGATCACAACCATAACAACACTAATCCACATTGGCCTCCAAGGACCAATTTGATCAATTAAACGACCTGCCTTGATAGAGAGCAACATCGGTAATAGCGAAAATACTGCCATCAACAACCCAATATCGATCGTCGATCGCCCTAAGTGCAGTGCTGTTAAAGTAACCGCAATCCTGCCTCCAGAAATGGCAATATGAACTAACATTATTGTCAGACATAAGGCTAGTGGTCCTGAAAAAAAAGGTTTTGGGGATTTCAAGATTGCGGATGGATTAGATAAAGTCAAAATAACTTGCGTTGATAATTACACTGGATTTTTAATTGCAAAAGCAATGCGTTTTAACCATTATAGGACTGCCGCCATACTGAGTTCTAAAAGCTGTCATTCAAATGAGACTTCAACCTTCCCAAACTTTCTGACATGACTCGAATTACTTAGCTAAATCGCAATCAAGGTACTAAGCAAACAGATCAATTCTAGTTAGCAAATTAATACGGCTATTTAATACTGCTATTTGTATGTATTAACTTCAATATCCGATGAAATCATAATCATTTCCACGAAATTCATTTTCAACGACTATCTAAACTCCTAGTACGATTTTTTACTTGATTTTTTTAATTGAATATCGATCATTTGTAAAACCGATCATTTGTAAAACCGCTTGAAATAATAACGAGTCCTTATCACCCAGTTCATCCATGATCGTGAAGTGATTGCAATTTTGTAAAATGAAAGAGCGCACCAGCACATCAGGCCAGTGTCGTTTTAATAAATCCTGTTGATCGTGAAAACCTTGGCCCTCATCATTACCAATTGCAGCATAAATCCTTACATTTTTCGACAGCACATTTTTCAAGATCGACTGATTAATTACACTCAAACTCTGTGCCTGAGAACTAGTTAAACCCAAATCTGCCGCAATAAAACTCGCCCGCGTGAGCGGTTCAAGATCGTATAAGCCACTCATCGTGAAACAAGCCTGGAACAAATTTTGATCATTCAATTGCAGTAATTCTTGCCAAGGTGTCATCATCATCTTCGTCGCTAAATAACCGCCAGCAGAATGACCACTCAAGAAAAGCCGATCTTGATTGCCAGAGTATTCTTCTATATGTTGATAAACCCAAATAATCGCGTTTATGATTTGCTGAATAATAGTTGGCAAGGACACTTTTGGTACGAAGGCATAGTTGATCAGAACCGCAGTAATGCCCGCGTCTTGCAATGCTTTGCCAATAAAAGAGTATTCGGATTTATCCGACCCCCGCCAATAGCCACCGTGAATAAATAAAAGCGTAGGGGCATAGCTTTCTTTTGCTGGAAAAATATCTAAGGCCTCCAGTGCAGATAGCCCATATGGGATATCTAATAGACAAATAGAGTCTTGTCTAGCTTGGGCAGACTTGATCCGCCACCGAGCCATGACCTCTTGATGGTCTGCGACCACAAGCCTGGGGTTATATGCCAAATTAAGGGCTTGATCTGAATCCATGTGATTAAAAAATGTTGTCTACGATAAACCCTAATGTAACAGTTTTGAGGCATTGATCAATCAGATGCGAAGAGCGCGATTAAAAAAATTGAGCGCGGTTTAAATCCAAATACTCTTAGTAATTTTCATCGAACGTCTACTCGGGGGTTAGCATTATATTTCGTGAGACACCATTCGAGATGCCAAAAACCCTATGATTTATTGATACTTTGAAGAATTTCGCCCGAACACATTAGCTATACAAGTCTATAATTAAAAAATGCAATTAAATTGAAAATTAGACACTTCGTGTGTTGAGACTTTTAACAAGAAATGGATAAATCATGAAATTATTAAAAATTGGAATGTGTTTATTGAGTATCTTTTTGACACCAAGCGTAGTTCTTGCCCAGCCTAATACGAAATTAAAAATTGGCTTCATGTTGCCTTATAGCGGCACATTTGCTGCCCTTGGTAACGCTATCGAAAATGGCTTTACTCTGTATATCAAAGAAAATGGTGGAAAACTAGCAGGAAGGGAAATCGTTTACGTCAAAGTGGATGATGAGTCTGACCCTTCCAAGGCAACTGATAATGTCAATAAACTCATTAAGCGAGACAATGTGGATGTCATTATTGGTACAGTCCACTCTGGGGTTGCAATGGCGATGGCCAAAGTTGCCAAAGATACCGGCACAACTCTAATTATCCCAAATGCAGGTGCAGACGCCATCACTGGGCCAATGTGCGCAAAAAATATTTTCAGGAGCTCATTTACAAACGGTCAACCAGGTTATGCCATGGGTGAAGTGGCCGCTAAAAAAAATCATAAAACAGCTATCACATTGACTTGGAAATACGCTGCGGGTGAAGAGTCCGTCAAAGGGTTTAAGGATTCTTTTGAAAAAGGTGGAGGTAAGGTCATCAAGGATTTAACACTACCATTCCCTAATGTGGAATTCCAAGCTTTATTAACAGAAATTGCCGCTGCTAAGCCTGATATCGTATATTCCTTTGTGGCCGGTGCTGGAGCAGTCAAGCTTGTGAAAGATTATGCCGCTGCTGGCTTAAATAAAACTATCCCTTTATATGGCCCAGGCTTTTTAACTGATGGCTTACTCGAGGCTCTGGGAGACTCAGCTAAAGGGATGCTAACAACTCTACATTATGCTGATGGCTTAAATACGAAACGCGATAAAGAATTTCGCCTATCTTATGCTAAAACTTTTCTATTACAACCCGATGTCTATGCAGTTCAGGGATACGACGCTGCTCAAATGCTGGCTATTGGTTTAAAAGCTAGCCAAGGAGACGTTTCTAGAAAAGATGATTTTGCTAAAGCAATTCGAAGTGCAACCATCGATAGTCCAAGAGGACCCTTTACCATTTCAAAGGCACACAACCCTATTCAAGACTTTTATCTCAGAGAAGTAATTGGTAAAGAAAATAAATCCATCGGTATCGCTAGTAAATCCCTAGCTGATGCAGCCCGTGGTTGCAATATGTAATGCTTCACCAAATTCAGCAATAAAATCTGTATGGATTTCTTTACCCTATTGATTCAAGTATTGAATGCGGTGCAATATGGTCTTCTACTCTTTTTAGTTGCCGCTGGATTAACTTTGATTTTCGGAATGATGGGAATCATTAATCTTGCCCACGGCAGTTTTTATATGATTGGCGCTTATCTCTCTTTTGGGCTTGCGCCAATCGTGGCCCAAACTATTGATGGAGGATTTTTAGGAACACTCGTTGTGGGTCTAATTTCTGCCATTTTTTTAGGCTACCTATTGGAATGGCTTTTCTATAGCTACTTGTATGAGCGCGATCATCTACAACAAGTATTAATGACTTATGGCCTCATTTTAGTATTTGAAGAAATCCGCAGCCTACTTCTTGGTGATGATGTGCATAGTGTAGCGATTCCGGCTTGGTTATCAGCATCAATTCAACTTGGCGATATCATGACCTATCCTATTTACCGGCTATTTATCTCTGGTATCTGTTTACTACTCGCTGCTGCGATGTTGATTGTTCTAACGAAAACTCGCCTAGGCATGATGATTAGAGCCGGTAGCGTGAATCGCGAAATGACCCAATCTCTTGGCGTGAATATCCAGTTTTTGTATCGACTGGTTTTTGCCTCAGGTGTGGCCATTGCCGCCTTTGCTGGAATGATTGCCGCTCCAGTTACATCCGTCTACCCAGGAATGGGTCAGAGTATTTTGATCATCTGCTTTGTCGTGGTGGTGATCGGCGGTATCGGATCGATTCGAGGTGCTTTGATTGCGTCTTTACTGATTGGCTTTGTGGATACCTTTGGTAAAGTTCTACTGCCGAATGTGGCCGGTGTGCTCGTGTATGTCTTGATGGCTGCTATCTTACTTTGGAAGCCTAGTGGATTATTTAAGGCAGGCTCATGAAAAAATCCCAACTATTCTTTTTGTTGATCCTAGCCAGCGTTTTAGTGTTTTTACCCCAAATAAGTAGCGAGTATGTCCTTGACTGGCTAACTAAAACAATGATTTTTGCTATTTTTGCATTAAGCCTCGAGTTACTTGTAGGACAAACGGGTCTTATTTGCTTTGGTCAATCCGCCTTTTTTGGAATTGGGGCTTACACCGCCGTTTTATTTTCTGCAAAAGTAGACCACACGTATCTGGGCTACTTACTACCCCTAGCCATTTTCGCTGCAGCACTTTACGCGCTCATCGTCGGCGCCCTGTCGCTGCGCACTAAGGGTGTTTATTTCATTATGGTTACATTAGCCTTTGCGCAAATGGCTTACTACGTGATTCACGATACACCACTAGGAGGTGGGACTGATGGCATTTATCTGTATCACAAACCAATCATTTTTCGCGATCTAGTTTTAGAAGGCTCAACATTCATTTATTTTTTTACAACTATCAGTCTATTCTTAGTCCTTGGATTTTTAGGCCTACTGTCGTCTTCACGATTTGGTCGGGCTCTCGTCGGCATCAAAATCAATGAATTACGTATGAGAGCAATTGGCTTTGAAACGTATTGGTATAAATTAGTAGCTTTTGTAATATCTGGAGCTATTGCTGGCATAGCTGGTTTTTTATTTGCCATGAAGGACGGGTTTGTTAATCCTGAAATATTAAGTTGGCATCTCTCAGGTACCGTTCTAATGATGATCATCCTAGGGGGCCTTGGCCATCTGCGAGGCGCAGTGATTGGAGCTTTTACCTATGCACTACTAGAGGAAATATTTAGATCTGAAACAATTTTTGGATCGTTTTCTAAAAACTGGCATTTGGGTCTTGGTTTAACGCTGATTCTCAGTGTAGCTCTCCTTCCAAAAGGATTATTTGGAATGCGCGATCAATTACAAAAAAGTTTATCGCTGTATTTAGCCAATTTCAAAAAACCACCAAAAACCAAACTTTAGGCCGCTTCGATGAACCAAGTACTTCTGCGAGGAAAAAATTTAAGCCGGCAATGGGGTGGACTTTTAGCTGTCAATCAAGTTAATGTTGAAATTTTTTTTGGAAAGATTCATGCTGTGATCGGTACAAATGGTGCTGGTAAATCTACCCTGATCAATCTTTTGGCTGGCGAGGTTCCATTAAGTGGCGGATCAGTAGAGTTGCTCGAACAAGATGTGTCTTTATGGTCTGAACCCCGACGAGCTCGCTTAGGTCTTGGGAAAAGTTTTCAAAAAAACACGATCTTTCCAGATCTCAGCGTTTTTGAAAATTGTCGCTTAGCAGCCCAAGCCCGCCATCAACGTCCATGGAAATTTTGGGAAACTATTAATTCGTGTACCTATAGTCGTACTCAAGCACAAAAAGTATTATTGAAAACAGGCCTGCATGTTCTGAGTGAAAAAAAAGCAGGCCTGTTATCGCATGGTCAGAAAAGACAACTCGAAGTAGCTATGTGCCTAGCCACGAATCCTAAAGTTCTTCTTCTAGACGAGCCCCTGGCGGGTATGGGTGCCGAAGAAACGAATCGAATGCTCAACTTTTTAAATGAGTTACGTCCAGAACATGGTATTTTGCTGGTAGAGCATGATATGGACGCCGTTTTTCAAGTAGCAGACATGATTACTGTGATGGTTAACGGGGCAGTTATTGCCTGCGGAACTCCTCCTGAAATTAAAAATAATAAAGATGTTCAAATTGCTTATCTAGGGGTTGCCTCGTAATGCTACTAGACGTTAAAAATCTGCATGCATATTATGACTCTAGCCATGTTCTAAAAGGTATATCTCTCTCTATTCAAGCCCGAGAAACCATCGGCTTACTTGGTAAAAATGGTATGGGCAAAAGCACTTTGATCCGCTCCATATTGGGTCATGTACATCAGCGAGAGGGCGAAATATATATCCAAGAAAAAACAGCTATGACTTTGGCTCCCTATGAAATTGCTCGGCTTGGAATTGCCTATGTTCCTGAGGGCCGAGGCATCTTCCCCAATCTATCCGTTAAAGAAAATCTCATCATGGCTGCTCGGCCCAATCCATTTGGCCAGACCGAATGGACCTTAGATAAAATACTCTGCACTTTTCCAGCACTCAAGGAACGCTTGAATCACCTGGGTGAGCAAATCTCAGGGGGTGAACAGCAAATGTTATCAATTGGTCGCGCCTTAATGACCCACCCCCAACTCTTAATTCTTGACGAAGCGACTGAGGGTCTAGCCCCTCTGGTTGTGGCGCAAATCTGGCAAGTAATCGCGCAAATAAAAGCGCGTGGTATCGCAACATTAATTGTTGATCGGGATTGGCGTAAAGTGTTGCAACATTCTGATCGTGCCGTTGTTCTTCTAAAAGGGGAAATTGTTCTTGAGGGGACTGGCATAGAACTATTGCATCATCCCAACTTATCCACCTATCTTGGTGTTTGAGGATCTGGGTAATGCATTATTTAAAAACGCCTGTGCCATTTTTACAGGGCGCTACAGTAAATTAACCATCCCAAAGAAGCTTTTATGATCCTTTAAACTGCGCAGGCCGCTTTTCATTAAAAGCCTCAACCCCTTCAATTCGATCCGCTGTATCGATTAGATGATTATAAGATTCGACCTCAAACCTAAAAGCGGTTTTTAATTCCATTTGCGAACCATAGCGAATCGATTTTTTTACCTGCTTAATTGATAAAGGTGCATTTTTAGCAATCACTCGCGCCGTTTTTAAAGCCTCTTCTAAAACTTGCTCAGAGTCAAAAAGATAATTGACTAACCCCCACTCATAAGCGCTTTCCGCACTGAATGGTTTACCGGTGAGAATGATTTCTTTAGCGCGCCGCTCACCAATAGCCCGGGGTAAGTTTTGGGTGCCTCCAGCGCCTGGCATGATCCCTAAGGTAACCTCAGTTAGGGCAAAACGGGCCGTACGACTGGCATATATAAAATCACAACTCAGCGCCATTTCTAAACCACCAGCATAGGCATGCCCATTAACAGCCGCAATCAACGGAATTGGTAAATCCGTCATCTCCCAATAATGGCGCTCAAAAATCTCATGTTGACGCTTCCATTGAATTTTTGTCATGCCATTTCGTTCTTTTAAATCACCCCCAGCGCAAAATATTTTATTTCCAGTGCCGGTTAAAATCGCACAACGCATCTCACCACAATCCTCCGTAATGTCTCGCCATAATTCATAAAGCTCTTGGCCCATCATGGTATTTAATGCATTACCCACTTCAGGTCGATTCAGTGTAATCAGCAAGATCTGCTGATCAATGACTTGCGTAGTGATGGTTTGATATGTTTTTTCTAGATTCATAATGGTTGCTTGTACTTTTTAGTGGTGCCTGTGTTATTTTAGCCTGAATAAACTTCGAAGAATCTTCGAAAGATTTTAAGTCACCTGGAATAGCAATATCCAATAGAAAAGCGATAGCCCTCAGAAAAGTGCTAACCTAACTATATTTCTCGCAATATATTTGATCTCGAAAGGAAGTCAGCCATGTTACAACGTCAATTAGGATTAACGGGTCCCCAAGTTTCTATCCAAGGCTTGGGTTGTATGGGAATGTCTATTTTATATGGGCAACCCAATGACCAAGGCTCGATTGCAACGATTCACCGAGCCCTCGATCTGGGAGTTAATATGATTGTCACCTCTGATGCCTATGGTAATGGGGTGAATGAGTCCCTAGTAGGTCAAGCACTAAAGGGTCGGCGTGACCAAGCAGTTGTGTGTACAAAATTTGGTAATCTCGCTCTTGCAGGCGGTGGCGATACTGGCTTTACAGGCGGACACCCCAAGCATGTAGCCATCTCGATTGACCGATCTCTCCAGCGCTTAGGCGTTGATCATATTGACCTCTATGCGCTGCATCGGGTTGACTCTACAGTGCCCATTGAAGAAACAGTTGGCGCTATGAAACGTCTTGTTGAACAAGGCAAAGTGCTGTTCATCGGTCTATCTGAAGCAGGACCGAGCACTATCCAAAAGGCGCACAAAATACATCCAATCACTTCTCTAGAAACCGAGTACTCTCTTTGGAGCCGAGATGTTGAGCAGGACATCTTAGCAACCTGTCGCTCATTAGGAATAGCTTTTATGGCCTATGCGCCTCTTGGACGAGGTTTCCTCACCGGTACCATTAAATCTCTTGAAGCACTCGGCGAGAAAGATGGTCGTCGAGTTCAGCCACGCTTTAAGTCCGAGAATATCGATAAAAATAGAAGCCTATTAGAACGCCTAGAGCAAATTGCTACAGCCAAAGGCATCACAGTAGCTCAATTAGCATTAGCTTGGGTCTATGCTCAAGGAGATGACATATTCCCGATCCCTGGCACCAAACAAGTACTTTATCTTGAACAAAATCTTGCTGCCGTTGATGTCAAGTTGACACCGCCAGAAATTCAAATCCTCAATGAGATGTTCCCAATCAATAGCGTCGCAGGAACACGTTATCCAGAACCTGCTTTGAAGGGTCTAGGAATTTAGAAAATTGCTGTTTTAACTCGAGATTGAAGAGCCTTACTTGATTTCAATCTAGGCTCTTATTTAAATACTCACATGACACAAATCTCTCTTGACCAAGAATTACCCCCTCTTGGTCGTAGTCAAATTCTTCTTTGCGCGGCCTGTATGGGGCTTCTGGTTTCAAATATGTATTTGTTTCAACCTCTAACGCCATTTATTGCTCTAGAAATGGGCTGGACAATCTCACAAGCGAATATCCTCATACCAGCATGCCAATTTGGTGTAGCACTTGGGCTGTTATTGATTGTGCCTCTAGGGGACAGAATCGCTAGTCGATATCTCGTTTTGGCAATGATGAGTCTCATCGTTGTGAGTCTTTTATGTATCGCTATCTGGACCGATTGGATATCCCTAGTCATCGCCTCATTTATATTAGGAATCGGGCTATGTGGCGGTCAAATTATGTCACCATTCATCACTAGCCTATCTCATCCCGAGCAAAGAGGACGGACCTTCGGAACCCTCATAGCGGGTGGCATGGTAGCAGTCACCCTGAGCCGTCCTTTGGCCTCTTTTTTTGCGTCACTGGGGAACTGGAAAATTGTTTTTTTTGTATCTGCTTTTTGTATGATAATTGCAACGATTGTTTGTATGAAAATCCTCCCACTAGTTCACCCAAATCCAAGTGAGAGATATGCTGAGTTTGTAAAGAATCAGATATCTCTCTGGTTTTCCGTTCCCTTACTGCGTCACCGGGCTATCTGTCAGGGTCTGTTATTTGCAGCGCTAAGCGCGTTTTGGTCAATTACGCCAGTTCTATTGGTTTCTGACGAGATAGGCCTCTCCCAAAATCAATTAGGACTTTTTACCTTAATTGCAATCTCTGCAGCCATTGCAGCACCATTAGCCGGATGGCTTAAGGATCATGGCTTATTTAAAAAAGGTTTATGGGGCGCGCTAGTTTTAGCCTTACTGGCAAGTTTTTTAGCCCTTATCGGCTTAACCCAATCCCCAATTTGGATTGTAGGTTGCCTGCTTCTCGCAGCCGCTTGTCTCGATTTTGCAGTGACCCTACATTTAGTCCTGAGCCAACAAGCTGTTTTCGAATTCCTGCCCACCTCCCGAAGTCGTCTGAATAGCCTCTTTATGGGCGTCTTTTTTATGGGTGGAGCCCTTGGCTCTTGGGGATGTATGGTACTTTTTAGTAATTACGGCTTGACGCTGGCTTACGGTCTCATATTATTACTTTGTCTTAGCGCACTTATACTGCATTGTTACTGGTCAGAACCTGTGGACTTAGTTCGCCAATCATAATAATTTTCAAGAGTTGCCAAAGGGCTAATCATGTCGGGAACAAACTCAATAGGAACCTGTCCTGAAAGTAGCTTATTGGGCCAATGAGGGTCTGCTAAAGCACCTTTACCAATAGATACAAAATCGCCCTCGCCACTTTTTAGGGCAGATTCAGCACTCAATGGCTCATGCAATTTGCCGTTAGCAATGATGGGTAGCCCACTATATTTTTTAGCAAGGCCAGATAGACTTTTAGAAGTTCCAAAAACAGGATTAACGCCATGGTGCGCTGCAACGTGAATGAAGTCAACGTCAGTCTTGGCTATTTCCGAAAAAATAACTTGAGCATCCTCAACCTGACCAGGCCAGCTGTACTCTAAATCGGTTACCTTTGTTTGCGAAATACGAACTCCCAGTAACTTACCTGGTATCGCTGATCGAACCGCATTCAGAAGTTCTAGATGAAATCGCAATCTAGCCATTACATCTCCGTTATACCGATCGGTTCTTTGATTTGTATAGGTCGTTAGAAACTGATCTGGCAGATAGCCATTCGCACCATGTATTTCAACTCCATCAAAACCAATATTAATCGCACGACGTGCTGCCTCTGCAAAACTAACGATCACCTCGTCTATTTCTTGTTGAGTCATGACACGAGGCATTTGAAAAGGTTCATTATTGCCACGATAGCGACTGACTTGAACACTCTTTGGCCTGACAGCTGATGGAGCGATAGACTCACTAACCCAGTGGTTACCTTGATTAACCGAGCCAGCATGAAAGAGTTGCATATAAATCGGAGTACCTTGGGCATGGACAGCCTCAACCACCTCGGCCCAAGAGTCAGCCTGCTGTTGATTAGCAATACCAGGCTGATAGGAATACCCTTGACTATATTGTTGATCGATATAAGTTGCCTCAGTAGCAATCATTCCCCAACCACCTCGTGCATAGTCCGTGTAATAACTTTTCATCAAAGGAGTTACTAGACCATCCTGTGTCGCACTAGCGCGGGTAAGGGAAGAAACAATGGCTCTATTTTTTAGCCGAATAGGTCCGAGGTGTTGCGAAGAAAATAGTAATGGATATGGCATCTTGGCAGTTGGTCTTGATTAAAAGAAAGAGAACTTAGCGTTTTTTGGCGGAAGCTGTG